>Ga0164318_10003970_pt1 | contig 14108 bp, 12 predicted proteins | sample GuaBasSedimGuay9_FD_113734 | JGI IMG/M metagenome (GOLD analysis project Ga0164318, IMG submission 113734) | Subseafloor sediment microbial communities from Guaymas Basin, Gulf of California, Mexico - Guay9, Core 4571-4, 0-3 cm | ecosystem: Environmental > Aquatic > Marine > Hydrothermal vents...
CAAAGAGCAAAGAGCTAATTTATAATATTAAGGTAATCCCGCCTCAGAGAAGATGTTGGTAAATTCTCGTTGACAATTTACCAACCTTCGGCGGGATCAATTCGCGCGGACAACTTACAATCACTTCGTTCTGTAAGTTGTGCGCTCACTGCTAATTTGTAAATATTAAGGAAATCCCGCCTCAGAGGAGATGCAGGGTAATTATCTTTGATAATTACCCTAGCCTTCGGCGGGATCAATTCGACTAAGTGATTTTTTATCATTGGGAATAATAAAAAATCACAGTCTCATTGGTTAATTAATAAATATTAAGGTAATCCCGCCTCAGAGAAGATGCAGGGTAATTATCTTTGATAATTACCCTAGCCTTCGGCGGGATCAATTCGGCCATGCAGCTTATGTCATCCTTCGGATTCCATAAGTTGCGGCCTCATTGAGGAGGTTGTTTATGAAAAATCAGGGGTATGTTCCTATAGTAATTGAGCAGACTCAGCGGACTGAAAGGGCATATGATATTTATTCCCGTTTGTTAAAAGACAGGATAATCTTTGTCGGGACACCGATAGATGATAACGTAGCGAATGTGGTTATCGCTCAAATGCTTTTTCTCCAGATGGAAGATCCTTCAAAAGATATAAGCGTGTATGTCAACACTCCGGGTGGTTCCATCACCGCGGGATTGGCTGTATATGATACGATGCAGTTTGTTAAACCGGATGTGGCTACTTACTGTATAGGCCAGGCGGCGAGTATGGGCGCTTTACTCTTGGCAGCGGGCAAAGATGGTAAACGTTTTGCTCTGCCTAATTCCCGGATTATGATTCATCAGCCTTGGGGCGGAGCTCAGGGGACAGCGGAAGATATCTCTATTCAGACAAAGGAAATACTCAGGCTGAGAGAAAAGGTAAATGGAATCCTCTCTGCTCATACCAAAAAAACGGTTAAGAAAGTAAAAGAAGATACTGACAGAGATTATTTTATGAGCGCGGATGAAGCTAAACAGTACGGCTTGATTGATGAAGTTATCCTGCCGCATAAATAGGCAGAGGACAGAAGTCAGAGGGCAGGAGTCAGAGAATGAGAGAAGAGATTAATACATTAATATATTGTTAAATGGTTGAATTGTTAACAAATACAGAGGATGGCGAATGGCAGACTCGCTAATTATGCTAAAACGAAAGAATTATCTATCAACAGCCAGAGTAATTACAGATAGCTGATTTATAATATTAAGGTAATCCCGCCTCAGAGAAGATGTTGGTAAATTATCGTTGACAATTTACCAACCTTCGGCGGGATCAATTCGGCCATGCAGCTTATGTCATCCTTCGGACTCCATAAGCTGCGGCCTCATTGAGGAGAGGAGAAATGAAACATAGTTATTTGATGACTCCGGGGCCTTCGCCTTTGCTCCCTGAAGTAAAGGCTGCTTTAGGCAGAGACATTATTCACCACAGGACTGATGAGTTTAGGGAAGTATTGAAAGAAGCCCATGAAGGGCTTAAGTACCTTTTTCAGACAAAAAATCCTGTTTTAATCTTTTCTTCTTCCGGCACAGGAGCAATGGAAGCCGCGGTGTCAAACTTTCTTAAGAAAGAGGATAAAGCCCTGATTGTTATGGGTGGAAAATTCGGCGAACGATGGAAGGAAATATGCGAAAGTTTTGGAGTTGAAACTGTTCCTCTAAATGTTGAGTGGGGAAACGCTCCTATATCTGAAGATATAGAAAAGCTCTTAGACGCGGATTCCGGAATTAAAGCTGTATATACCACTCTTTGTGAAACGTCTACTGCTACGGTTTATGACATAAAGAGCATTGCCGAAGTTATCCGTAAAAAAGGCCTGCTTTGTGTTGTTGACGCGGTAAGCGGGTTAGGACAGGATGTTTTAAAAACTGATGAATGGGGAGTTGATGTGGTTGTTTCAGGTTCTCAAAAGGGACTTATGCTTCCTCCGGGATTGGCGTTTCTTTCTTTCAGCAAAAAAGCTGAGAAGTTTTTGGAAGAATCAGATTTACCTAAATACTATTTTGACTTGAAAAAGGCTTCCAAGTCCTGGGAGAAAAATGATACTCCTTTTACTCCTTCGGTGAGCCTGATATTTGCTTTAAGGGAGAGCTTGAGGGTTATTAGAGAAGAGGGGCTGGAAACCCGCTGGAAAGATTTTGGGAAAATGGGACGGGCGCTCAGGTCAGCTTTAACTTCTTTGGGTTTTGAGATTCTTTCTAAAAGCCCGTCATCTTCGGTTACCGCGGCCCTGGTTAAAGAAATAGATACCGCGTCTATTGTTAGAAAGATGAGAAAAGAATACGGGATAAGTATTGCCGGAGGGCAGGGGCATTTGAAAGGAAAAATTGTGAGAATAGCCCATATGGGATATATAAACCCTTCGGATATTGTTATGTGCCTGTCGGTTTTGGAGAAAGTCTTAGCGGATTCAGGCGTTTCAATAGAAAAAGGAGTTAGTTTAAAAGCTTTTCAGGAGGTATATTATGCTTAAAATCCTTGTGAGTGATAAATTAGCGGAAGAAGGGGTTGAAATCTTAAAAGCGGAGAAGGATATTCAGGTAGATGTCAAGACCGGCTTAACTCCCGAAGAATTATCTTCAATTATTGGAGGATATGATGCTATTGTTATCCGCAGCCAGACAAAACTGACCGGGGATATACTTAGTAAAGCGGCCAGACTGAAAGCAATCGGCAGAGCCGGTGTCGGGTTGGATAACGTTGATATTGAATCTGCTACTAAGCAGGGGATTATTGTTATGAACGCTCCTTCGGGTAATTCCATTTCTACCTGTGAACAGGCCTTTGCTTTGATGTTGGCTATGTCAAGGAACGTTGCTTTAGCCGACAAATCCGTAAGGGCAGGTAAGTGGGAACGTTCTAAGTTTAAAGGGACGGAGCTTTATAACAAGACTCTTGGTGTTATAGGGTTAGGCCGTATTGGAAGAGAGATTTCTAAACGGGCTCTATCTTTTGGAATGAAGGTGGTTTCTTATGACCCCTTTATCTCTGAAGATGTGGCTAAGAAGCTGGATATAGAAATAGTTGAGTTGAAAAAACTGCTTTCAGAGGCGGATTATATCACGGTTCATACTCCTTTGACTGAAGAAACCCGCGGTTTGATTTCTGACGATGAATTCTCAATTATGAAACCTAATGCCCGGGTTATAAACTGCGCCAGGGGGGGGATAATTAGTGAAAAGGCTTTATACCTCGCCTTAAAGGATAAGAAAATATCCTTTGCCGCTTTGGATGTTTATGAAAAAGAACCCCCTGAAAAAGATAATCCCTTATTTAGATTAGATAATATTGTCTTAAGCCCGCATTTAGGAGCTTCTACCAAAGAGGCCCAGATAAATGTAGCGGTGGAAATTGCTCATTGTGTAAAGGATGTCCTTAAGGGCAGAGCCTTAAAGAACGCGGTTAATTTTCCTTCTCTTGACCCGGAAACTTTTACCGCTCTTTCTCCTTATATAAGTTTAGCTGAAAAACTCGGCATGGTTTCTTCTCAGCTGATTGAGGGGCGGATAAAAGAAGTCTGGATTAGTTATGCCGGAGATATTACTTCTTTTAAACTTATCCCGGTTACTTCTTCTTTAGTTAAAGGCGTGCTTTCGCCTATTTTGGAAGGAACGGTAAATTTTGTTAACGCCTTTAATTTAGCTAAGGACAGAGGTATCAAGATAGAATCTACGAAATCTTCGGAAGGGACAGATTACTTAAATTCAATAGCGGTGAGGATTAAATCCGATAAAGAAGAGATTAGCTTAGAGGGCGCTTTATTCGCGAACCATTATCCCCGGATTGTTAAAATTAACGGCTTTTATTTAGAAATCAGCCCGGCTAAGTATATGATTTTTCTTTCCAACCGCGATAAGCCGGGGGTTATAGGAAAGTTAGGCGCTATGTTAGGCAGACGTAAGATTAATATTGCCACAATGAGTTTTGGCCGTAAGAAAGAAGAAGGGCTGGCAATTACCGCCCTGACAATAGATACACCTTTGACCGGAGAAATTATAGAAGAAATACTTTCGGACAGCGACTTCAGCAACGTTAAATTTATAAAAATATCATAGCGGCAAAGGATGATTGAGTCTTGTGTATTTATCTATTTTCTATATTTTGTTTTTGTTTAGCAGTTTAACAGTTTAGCAATTTAATAATGTATCAATCTGTTTTATGTCTTTTGTTTTAGCGGCTAATGTAAGGAGGTTTTGATTATGCGTTTATTCATAGCTCTATCCGCTATTATTTCTCTTTTTGTTTCTCCCGTATTCTCTCAGGATTTGACAATCCTTTATACCGGTTCTTCTCATTCTTCCCTTTATCCCTGCGGCCATTGTCCGGCAAGTGTCGGCGGAGGGGTATCCAGAAGGGCGGCTGCTGTTAAAAAGGAAAGGGCAAAGGATAAAGATTTAATATTGGTTGATTCAGGCAGTGTATTCGCGGCAGGGCCTTTGGATGAGTTCAGTATAGGGGTAGATTTAGATAAACAGAGGACAGAAGCTGCTTTAAGAGCAATGCAGGCAATGAAGTATGATGCCGCGGGGATTGCTGAAGATGAATTCAGGCTCGGCAGAGATTTTTTTGAGAAAAGCATAAACAAGACAAATTTCCCTTTTGTTTCCTGCAATGTAACTTTGAAAGGAGTCAAGCCTTATATTATAAAACAGGCGGGTTCTATAAGAGTAGGAATTACCGGAATAAGCCCAAAGTCTTTATCGTCTTTTAATGTGGCTGTTGGAGAGTACGAAGATTCTTTAAGTAAAGCAGTCAGCTTTTTTAAGAAGGAGAAAGTAGGCGCTGTCGTTTTACTGTCTTCTCTAAGCAGGGATGAAACCAATGGCCTTTTGAGTAAGTTTCCTGAAATTAACCTTGTTATATTCAGTTATCCTTCAAATGGGCAAGGCCTTCAGAGAGAGGGGAAGACAATAGAAGCCTACCCTTATTTTCAGGCGAAAAAGATTGGGAAATTGATAATTAAATTGGCAGATGGTAATGTTAAAGAATATACTTCTGAAGACATAGCTTTACCTTTGACCCGCGCGGAAGATCCAAGTGTTAAAAAAATTATTCCCGAATGTTTTTTGGATTCTAACTGCCCGGAGAAAGAGGGGATGGTAAGGTCTTGCAGCAACCCGGGTATAGGAGGACAGCCTGCTCAATGCTTATACCGAAAAGGGAAACCTTTAGAAGCCGTTGTTATAGGTATGGAAAACTGCCCGGCATGTTCTACAAAATTAACCGAGTCTTTTTTGAAGAAGTATTTCCGGGGAGTTAAATTTAGGAAAATAGATTACAAATCTCCGGAAGCTAAAAAACTTATAAAAACTTTTGGGATTAGTACTCTGCCGGTATTTGTCTTCAGCCGGAATGTTGAAGAGGCGCAAAACTTTGATGAATTATCCGGGGCTTTTGAAAAGAAAGGTAAGAAGTACTTCCTTTCTTCCCGGTTTTCGGGAATATTTTATTATCTGAGCCGGCCGGTTATTGATAGAAAGGTTGATTTATTCATTGAACCTTTTCAGAAAGGGTTTTCTGATATCTTGAGGAAAGTGAAGACTAAAGCTGAGAAGAAAAAACTTAATTTAGAAGTCCATTTCATTTTCAAAAAGGGAAGCCTGCCTGAAAAAGAAGAATGCCTGAGGATTTTAAGTGTTAAAGTTCTTTATCCTAATAAGTTCTGGAAATATCTTTTAGGGAGGGTTAACACCATAACAAGCAGTTTCTGGAACCTGCCGTTTAAGAAGTTGGGGATTGATACGGATAAAGTAACTGAGTTCGCTTTATCGGATAAAGGAGAAAAGACATTGAAAGATAACAATAGTCTATCCGCAGAATTAGGCATAAATAGAGGGGGGGTTATTCTTTTAAATAATAACAGGATTTTCAGCTTTCAGGTTGGGGGTGGATCTTTGGATGGCGTTTTAGATTCCATGTGATTTTATATAAAACAAATGAATACGGTTGTTGTCGGATTGCAGTGGGGAGATGAGGGAAAAGGGAAGATAATAGATTTTCTTTCTAAGGAGGCCGATATTATAGCCCGCTTTCAGGGAGGGAACAATGCCGGCCATACCGTAATTATAGACGGGAAGAAATTCATCTTTCACCTGATACCTTCAGGTATTCTCAGGCCTTCTAAGGTCTGCGTGATAGGTTCAGGCGCAGTTATTGACCCTTTGGTGCTTTTTGATGAAATAAAATATTTAAAGGGAAAGGGTGTAAGAATCGGCCATAATAATCTTAAGATATCTCTGCTTTCGCATATTATTATGCCGTATCATAAAAACCTGGACGCTTTAAGGGAGAAGAAAAGGATTCAAAAAATAGGCACTACCAGGAGAGGGATAGGGCCCTGTTATGTTGACAAGTATTCCCGCTGCGGGATAAGGGTTATTGACTTGATTAACCCCGATATATTCAGGGAGAAATTAGAAGATAATCTGCGGGAGAAAAACCCTGTCTTTAAAAATGTTTACCATATAAAACCCTATTCCCTGAAAACTATATACAACCAGTATTCCAAGTTTGCGGAAACTTTAGAACCTTACGCTGTTGATACCGTTGAAACTCTCAGAAAAGCCGTAAGGCTGAAGAAAAGAATCCTTTTTGAAGGAGCTCAAGGTGCTTTCTTGGATGTAGATTTCGGCACCTACCCTTTTGTCACTTCTTCCAATACGGTATCTTCAGGAGCGGCGGTAGGAACAGGGTTTCCTTTCTTAAAAATAGGTAAAGTTATAGGGGTAGCTAAAGCTTATACGACAAGAGTGGGAGAAGGCCCTTTTCCTACAGAATTGCATTGTAAAGATTCCGAGCTGCTCAGGGGGAAGGGGGTAGAATTTGGAGCAACTACCGGCAGGCCGCGCAGGTGCGGTTGGCTGGATTTGGTCTTGCTTAAAAGGTCGGTAACCATGAACGGAGTTACCAGCTTAGCTCTAACCAAGATAGATGTCTTAGATGAATTTAAAGAATTAAAGATCTGCACCGGATATAAATATAAGGGCAGGATCTTTAGAAATTTTCCTTTGAGCATAAAGGAATGGCAGAAGGTTAAGCCGGTTTATAAAACGGTTAAAGGGTGGAATTCACCGCTTCGGGATATACGCGGCTACAAAAGGTTGCCGGCCAAAGCCAAAGACTACATAAAACTTATTGAGAACTTTCTTGAGGTTAAAGCCGAGATTATTTCTGTAGGCTCACTTCGGGAAGCTGTTATTATTAAATAGGGACAGCCTCTATTTAGTTAGTTTTATTTATTCTTAAATAGGGACTGGTCCCATATGCGAAATATCTTGACGGGGTATTTGCCATATGGTAAGATAGTTCAAAAGTAGTGTCAAGAGTTGTATGAAAAAGTATAAGTAGCGGGGAGAAAATCCTAAATTCTAAACCCTAAACAAACTCAAAATGAAGAAAACCCAAAACCCAAAACAATATAGTTTAAAGCAAAAGCAGTATATTTATTAATGTTTTGAGTTTAAAGCATTTGAGTTTTAGGTTTATTTAGAGTTTTGGATTTAGAGTTTAGAGTTTTAGAAAACAAAGATAGCTTTGACAATACGTGATTAAGAATAAGGGGGACCTTATGAATAAATCAAGAATATTCTTCTTTCTTTCCGGTATATTTTTGCTTTCGTTTTTTCTTTCGGGCTGTGCTTTGGTAATTCAAAAAGGCCGGCGTTCTGATTTGGAAAAGATAGAATCTTTAAAGAATGAGCTGTCTGAACTCCGCTCTACAAAATCCGTATTGGAAAAACGGCTTTCTGAGGAAATCAAGGATAAAGAAGTTAAGCTTGAGATGAAAGATAAAGGGTTGGTTATTACTGTTTTAACCGAAGTCCTGTTTGATTCAGGAAAAGATGTCCTGCGCGAATCAAGTTATCCTATTTTGGATAAAGTAGCTAAAGTTTTAAACAGGGAAGCTTTAGGACATCAAGTAGGCATAGAGGGGCATACTGATAATGTTCCCATAAAATATTCAGGCTGGAAATCAAATTGGGAATTGTCTTCACATAGGGCTTTAAATGTTTTACACTATATGGCTGGTAAAGGTGTTTCGCCTGACAGGTTATCTGCCGTAGGATACGGCCAGTACAGGCCGGTTGCTTCTAATGATAGTGAGGAAGGCCGCCAGTTAAACCGGAGGGTAGAAATAGTAATTCTTCCCCGTTTGGTGAAAAAACTCAATATACCTGATAATACCGGAGTTGAAAAAAAATCTACAGAAGAAATACTTAAATAGTTATGAAAAATTCGCCTCTTATCGGAGTATTAGCAGGAATAATTCTTGTTTTGCTGGTGGTTATATTTTCTTTAGGCTACCATTTTAGTAAACAGCATCAGATCGCGGCTAAAGAAACAGCAGACAGGATTAAAGCTGAAGAGAAGATAGATACCCTTAGTAAGAAATTGGAGGCAAAGAACGATTTAATCAAGAGCCAGGATGAGGAAATCAACAGACTGAAGATAGAGGTGGAACAGTCCCAGGCTCAAGTTGCTGTGAAAGACGGGAATATTGAAAAATTGCGGGAAGAAATTAACAAGCTTAACTGTTTAAAAGAGAAGTTAGAAGAAAATTTGAAAGATGAGTTAGTTAATCAGGATAATCCTTAAGGTTTAACAGGACAGCAAGTGTTTTTTCTAATAAAGGGGGCTTAAGCCCCCGAATTTTTTATAGGGGCCTAATGGCAAATGGCAAATAGCGAATAGCGAATAGCCAAGAGCGAATAGCGAATGGCTAATGGCGATAAAAAATAATAATAAAATGAGTAAATTATCAGCGGTTCCTTATCATGTAGCCTTAATAATGGACGGGAACGGCCGTTGGGCGGAGAAAAGAGGCTTGCCCAGGAATTTTGGCCACAAGAGAGGGATAGATAATGTCCAAAAGGTGATTAAATCTGCTAAGGATAGAGGAGTCCGAATACTGAGCTTGTTTGCTTTTTCTACCGAGAACTGGTCAAGGCCAAAGGAGGAAATTGATTTCTTGTTCTCTTCTTTCAAAAAATACCTGTCTGAAAATAAGGGTGATAAAGATATCCGCTTTAATGTTATGGGCTCGAGAAGAGGCCTGCCTGAAGATTTAATATCGGGAATAGATGAAGCTGTTGAGGAAACAAAAGATAATGATAAAATCATCCTGAACATAGCTTTTAACTACGGGGGGAGGGATGAAATCGTTTTTGCTGCTAAGAGAATAGCGGAGGATTTTAAAGAAGGTTCCTTAAGCCTAAAGTCTTTAGATGAAAGGTTCTTTCAAGGGTATCTCTATGATCCGTTTATTCCGGATGTGGACTTATTAATACGCACTTCAGGAGAGGAGCGGATAAGCAATTTTATGCTTTGGCGCATAGCTTATGCCGAGTTGTATTTTACCAATGTCCTATGGCCCGATTTCACAGCCGGAGAGTTTGATAAAGCCCTGGACTCTTTTAAAATGAGGGAGAGAAGGTTTGGCAAAGTTTAAGAGTATGAGAAAAAGAGTTGTAAGCGGGATTATTTTAATAGGGGTGAGTGTTGCTGCGATTATTGTAAAGCCTTTGTGTTTTATTACAGTTGTTTTTCTTACCCTTTTAGGCCTCTGGGAATTCTTTTCCATGCTGGAGAAGAAAGGTGTAAAATTATTTAAGATATTCGGCCTTTTTTTAGGGGGGATTATTCCCCTTTCAATATTCTTCCGTTTCCCGGTAACCCGGGAGTGGCAGCTTTTTTTTATATTATCAGGCCTTTTTTTATTATTCCTTTTAGAATTAACCCGGAAAGAGAATCAAGAGACAATCCTTTCTCTGTCGGGGACTGTATTCGGCGTTCTTTATGTGTCCTGGTGTTTTAGTTTTATTATAAGAATAAGGGCGTTAGAAGGAGGGGTTTATCTTTTGGCTTTTCTGATAACGGTAGTAAAGGTTCAGGATATAGGCGCTTATCTTGTTGGCACGTTCTTAGGCCGGAGGCCGCTTATTAAGAGGGTGAGCCCTAAAAAATCCGTAGAAGGGGCGGTAGGAGGGGTATTGTTAAGTATTCTTTTTGCTGTTTTGTTTAGAGGCTTTCTTAAAGGGGTAAACTTGGGACAGATTGTCCTTCTGTCTTTTGTGTTGAGCGTGATAGGGCAGTTGGGAGATTTGTTTGAATCATTGATAAAACGCGACTGCGGAGTTAAGGATTCGGGCAGGCTTATTTCGGGTATGGGCGGGGTATTAGATGTGATAGATAGCCTGATATTTACAGCTCCGGTTTTTTATTTCTATTTTACCATGCTTAAGAATATTTCTTTTGTTCACCTTATTCCTTAGATATTGAATACACAGACATGTAAACCCTAAATCCTAAACTCTAAAACCTAAACAAATCCAAAATCAAAATGATTAAAATTCAAAACGTTCTTCATAACTCATTGAAAAGAAGTTTGTTTTGAACATTTGAACATTTGAATTTTGAGTTTATTTAGAATTTAGGATTTGGAGTTTAGAGTTTTTATCGGGCGCGCGATGTATATATATTTGTCACTTAGAGGATAGAGAGAGATATGGCTGAAAAGAAGAAAATAATAATTTTAGGTTCTACCGGATCAATAGGCAGGAATACTTTGGATGTTGTCCGGAGAAACCGCCGGAGGTTTGAAGTTTTAGGCCTTTCGGGAAACCTGAATTCCAGACTGCTTTTAAGACAGGCAGAGGAGTTTAAGCCTAAATACATAAATATAGGCCTTAAGGACGATTACCTTAAGTTGAAGAATAATTCTTCTGCTAAAGTATCAGCCGGAGAAGAAGGCCTGCTTAAACTCTCATCGTCTGTATGCGATATCTTAGTCTTAGGGATATCGGGATTAGCGGCGCTTAAACCTCTGTTCAGCAGTCTGGGAAAAGCTAAGAAGATACTTTTAGCCAATAAAGAGGCTATTATCGCTTCCGGAGAGATGTTTGATAAAGCGAGGAGAAAGTCTTCTTCTCAAATTATCTCTGTTGACAGCGAGGCATGGGCTGTCCGGAATCTTTTGGAGTCCTCATCCGGAAAAACGGATAAGGTTTATATAACCGCTTCCGGAGGGCCGTTTCTGCGTAAAGACAGGAAGTTTCTTAGAAAGGTTTCTCTGAAAGAAACCCTTTCTCATCCGGTATGGAGAATGGGGAGGAAGATATCAGTAGACTCGGCTACTCTGATGAATAAAGGGTTTGAAGTTATGGAGATAAGCCGGTTGTTCGGTATAGCGGTTGAGAAAATAAAAGTTTTGATTCACCCTCAGTCGATAATACACGCTTTGATAGAAAGGGAAGATAAAACAGTTACAGCTTTTTATTTCTCTTCGGATATGAGGATACCTATTTCCGCCGGCTTGGATGGAGGCAAAAGCCCTTCTTTTACCAAGCCTTTAGACCTGGCTAAGTTTGGGAAAATGGAGTTTCTGTCTCCTGATTATAAAAAGTTTCCTTCTCTAAAGCTGGCTTACTATGTTGCCGAAAAACAGAGAAGTTACCCTTCTGTATTTGTGTCTGCTGATGAGAAAGCTGTCAGCCTTTATTTGGAAGGAAGGATAAAATTTCTCCAGATCTATGATATTGTGAAAAGGACAGTTGATTCACACCAAGGCAGGGATTTACAGAACCTGGATGATGTTTTATACTGGAGCAGGTGGGCGGCGGATAAAGTGAAAGAGATAGCGGGTAAATGATGAGTTTATTGATTTTTATATTTACTTTAGGCCTTCTTATAGTTATTCATGAGTTCGGCCATTTTATTACAGCTAAAGCCTCAGGTATAAAAGTTGATGTCTTTTCTATTGGGTTCGGTCCTGTGTTATACAGGAAGAAGTTTCAAAGCTTTGATTTTCTTATTTGCGCTGTTCTTTGGGGGGGGTATGTTAAACTGGCAGGTTTTTCTCCGGAGGAAACCAAAGGGCTTAAGTCTGATTTTTTATCCAAGCCTCTTTTTATACGGGGATTAGTGATAGCGGCAGGGCCTTTGTTCAATTATATTTTAGCTATGTTCTTGTTTATACTTGTCTTTTTAATAGGGTTTCCGGTTCCTTCTTCCCGTGTAGGCAAATTGGTTGACGGTTATCCCGCGGTAGCCTCAGGGATAAAAGAGGGGGACTTGATTTTAAATATAGATGGAAAGGATGTTAAAACATGGGAGGATGTTTCGGGCATAATCCATAATACAGAGGAAGGATCTCTGATTCTGACTGTATTGAGAGCGGGGGAAAAGAAACAGTTTGTCCTTCATCCTAAGAGAGAGGAAAAGACAGATATTTTTAAGAAAAAGCATACCCTTTCTTTTATAGGGATACGTCCTTCAGATGAAGTTGTTAAGCTCAAATACCCTTTTTTTGAAGCTGTAGGTAAGGGTGTGTCTTCTCTGTTCGGGTTTACCTGGATGACTTTGAAAGCTCTGGGGTATGTCATCATTGGCGCCTTGCCTTTAAGGGATACTTTCACCGGGCCTTTGGGTATTTACTATGTAACTAAACAGGCTTCTCATATCGGGGTTGCGGCAGTTATTCACCTTATGGCGCTTTTAAGTATGAGTTTGGCTGTTTTTAATCTTTTGCCTCTGCCTGTTTTGGACGGAGGGCATATTTTCTTTCTTATGATAGAAAAAATAAGAGGGGAGCCTCTTTCTTCAAGGACAGAGGAGATTATCTCCAGAATAGGCATAACTTTCTTAATTATACTGGTAACTTTGGTTATGTATAATGATGTTATGAGGTTCGGCCAGGGTCTTTTTAAGAAGTAATTTCAGGTAATGTATGAGAAGGAATAAAAGAGTTGTACAAGTAGGCGGAATTAAAGTCGGAGGAGATAACCCTGTAGTGGTAAAAGGGATGCTTAAATCTTCTTTGAATGACCCTGAGAGAGTTATAGGAGAAGCTTCGCGGCTTGAGAAAGAAGGGTGTGAGATTATAAGGGTAGCTTTTGAGAGAAAGAGCCATTCAGGGGTTGTAAAGAGGATTAAGAAAACAGTATCTGTTCCTTTAGAAGCGGATGTCCATTTTGACTACCGGTTAGCTTTGTCCGCTTTAGATTTAGGTATAGATGCTTTGAGGCTTAACCCTATGAACATATACAAAAAGAAAGAGATTCGGGAAGTTGTAAGAGCGGCATTGATTAATAAGGTGCCTATACGGGTAGGGATTAATTCCGGAGGCTTTAGAAAGAGAGTTTCTGATAAACAGCTTTCTGATCTTATGCTTAATAAAATATCAGGATATGTAAGATTTATGGAGAAAGAAGGCTTTAAAAATATTATGCTTTCTGCTAAGACCCATAGTTTGAGTTCCACTGTTTTGGTAAACCGTTCTCTTTACAGGAAGTTTCCTTACCCTTTGCATTTGGGGCTGACCGCGTCTGGGCCTTATACGGAGGGGTTAATAAAAAGTTCTTCGGCTTTGGGTATATTGCTTTATGAAGGTATAGGGGATGCGGTTAGGTTGTCTTTAAACGCTGATTCTTTTGAGGAAGTTAAGGCGGCTAAAATACTTCTTCAGGGGGTATCTCTGCGCAGGTTTTCTCCGGAGATTATATCCTGCCCGACCTGTTCCCGCTGTAGAGTTGATCTTAAGGGGAAGGTGGAAAAGTTTAAAGAAATCCTTTATAAAAACCGTAATAGTTTTTATAATAAAGATATCAGTATCGCTTTAATGGGATGTCCTGTAAACGGGCCGGGTGAAGCTGTTTCTGCTGATATCGGCATAGCCTTTGGTAAAGGATACGGTATGCTGTTTAAAAAGGGGGAAGTTTTAAGAAGAGTAAGAGAAGAAGAAGCTTTGGGCATCCTTTTAAAATATATAGAAGTTTCCCATTGATGTAAGGTAATGAGGATAAAGGGAGTTAGAAATAGAAATTCTAAATCCTAAATTCTGTTAACCCAAATAATGCGGTTAGCATTATTTGCCCGCAGGGTCAGCCCCGCGTTTACCACGCCGTAGGCGGGGGAAAGGCGGATAGGACTGAGGTTACCTACGGGGAAAATGCTGTGTACTTTTTAATACAACGTCCGTTTAATGTAATTATTTAGATTACTAGGTGTTATGGATATTTCGCACACTCAACAGCATTTTCCCGGTTAACTCAAAATGAAGAAAGCACAAAATCCAAAACCCAAAAC
>Ga0164318_10003971_pt1 | contig 14106 bp, 11 predicted proteins | sample GuaBasSedimGuay9_FD_113734 | JGI IMG/M metagenome (GOLD analysis project Ga0164318, IMG submission 113734) | Subseafloor sediment microbial communities from Guaymas Basin, Gulf of California, Mexico - Guay9, Core 4571-4, 0-3 cm | ecosystem: Environmental > Aquatic > Marine > Hydrothermal vents...
AGAGATGCAGATAGAATACTACATTCAAACGCATATAGAAGGTATATTGATAAAACTCAAGTTTTTTATTTAATAAAAAACGATCATATAACCCATAGAGTAATGCATGTGCAATGGGTATCTAAAATTGCAAGATTTATTGGGCGAGTACTAGGTCTAAATAGTGATTTAATAGAAGCAATTGCATTAGGACATGATATAGGTCATTGCCCATTTGGACATACAGGAGAAACAATTTTAGATGAAATTAGTAAAAAATTTTATAACATTCATTTTAAACATAATGTCCAAAGTGTTAGGGAACTTGATAAATTAGAGAAACGTAAACATGACGAAACAAATGCAAATGGACTTAACTTAACATTAGAAGTCCTTGATGGAATCCTATGTCATAATGGTGAAATAAATGAAATATCTATCTCACCTAATAGGTCCAAGACATTTGAAATATTTGATAAAGAAATAACTGAAATTTTAAAAAGTAACAATTTTAGAATTCGTCCATTTACTTTAGAAGGATGTTTAGTACGTTTTGTCGATACTATTAGCTATATTGGGAGAGATATAGAAGATGCAATTATCCTTGGATTTATAAAACGCGATGAAATTCCTAATGAGATTAAAAATATTTTAGGGGATAATAATCGAGATATTATTAATAATTTAGTATTAGATTTAATAGAAAATAGCAAAGATATGGACTTTATTAGTTATTCTAAAGATATTGGAAATGCGCTAATAAAGTTAAAGAATTTCAATTACAAAAAAATATATGAAAATCCAAAAATTAAGACCGCTGTCGAAAAAAATAAATTAAAAAACATGTTTTATACTATTTTTGAATATTTTCTTAATGAATTGAATAAAAATAATAAAAATTCTGAAATTTTTAAAGACCATATAAATTATATCGGTCCTAAATATTTAAAAAATACTGACTACGAATTAATTGTGATAGATTTCATATCTGGAATGACCGATTCATATTTTATTGATTTGTATAAGAAAATAACATTACCTGAAATTAAAAGGCTACCATAAAATAAATATTTTGATGACTATAGTTTCTATTTTTTTTGCTATTATTCTATTATTCTTTTAGATGAATTCAATTTTTGAATTAATTTCAAAAAAAATTCTGAAAATTTTAAACTGAAAAAATAAAGTAATAATTATCATAAAGTTTATGAATTAATTTAATCTTTTTTAAGAAATAATTTATTAATAAATAGAAATCTTACAAGTGAATTAATTATGTATGAAAAATTTCTAAAATTTTTTATAAAGTTTTGTGGAATAATTGAGGTAGTAATTGGAATTTCATTGATTTTCATAACGCCAGTTTTTGAAATGTTAAATTTAAATACAATTCCACTTCCAAATCAATTAGCTGGAGTTGGTCTCGCTTTATTAGGATTCCTTTTATTCTATTCAGCCAGAGACCTTGATAAATATCAAATTATTTTGATAGCTTCTTTATTATTGAGATATATAATGCCAATATTTGAGATTTATGCTGCAATAACTATAAATTCATTAATGGTAATGCTAATAGGCGCTAGTATTTATGACCTTGTGAGTGCTAATTTAACATTATTTCTATTAAAATCGAATGGATATCTCTCTTTTAAATCTAATAATTGATTTTTTACTTTTTATCCATAAAAATTATTAACTAAAAACGATATTTTCAACTTTATGGAAGTTATTCTTGCAAGTAAAAGTCCTAGAAGGTCTCAACTTTTAAATCAAATAAATATATCTCATATAGTCCTTCCTCCTAACATTAATGAAAAATTAGATGAAAATCTTTCTCCTGAAGAATTCGTTAGAAAAATTGCATTAATAAAAGCGAGAACTATTTCAAAAAGGAAGAAAGGTATTATTATTGGAGCAGACACAATTGTATATTCTGATAAAATATTTGGTAAACCATTGAATAAAGAAGATGCAAGAAAAATATTATTAAAATTATCTGATAGAATTCATTATGTCTATACAGGATTAGCTATTATAAAAAATATTAATCAATACCAGGAAATATCTGGATTTGAAAAAACTGCAATTAAAATGAGAAAAATTTCAAATGAAGAGATTGAAAGGTACATATCGACCAATGAACCCTATGACGCCGCTGGAGCATATAAAATTCAAGGTTTAGCCAGTATATTTATTGAAAAAATTGATGGTTGTTATTTTAATGTAATGGGGTTTCCGATTTTTAAATTCTATACATTGTTGAATAACTTAAATATCGATATTTGGAAATTAATGGTAAAAAGTGATCAAAATGAAAATAGAAATTCTCCAATCTGAAATTCAAGAAAATGACATTGATGCTTATTTGATATACAATCCAATAAATGTTCAATATTTTACAGGCTTTATTACGCAATCCATAGCAAGATTAATTGTGCAATCGCAAGGAACTCCGCTTCTATTTGTCCCGGAATTAGAATATGAAGAAGCTAAGTTAGTTGCTAAAAATTGTCTCGTAAAAAAAATTCCAGCTCAAGAACTAGTAATTGAAGCAATTTCAAGGGTATTACATAAATTAAAATTGAAACGAATTGGAATAGAAGAAGATTATTTGACAAAAAAGGATTATGATGACCTAACTAAATATTCACATGAAATTGAATATCTAAATAAAGAATCAATGATAAAAAAATTAAGGAAAACTAAAACAGATGATGAACTAGAATTCTTAAAAGAAGCCGCAAAAATTGCAGATATTGGTATGGAAAAAGCAATTGAATCAATTAGAGATGGAATAAGCGAACTTGAAGTCGCTGCTCTCGCAGAATACGAAATGCGTAAGAATGGTTCTGAACCAATACCTTTTGATACAATAGTTGCATCAGGTATAAGATCTGCATTTCCTCACGCAACAACAACTAAGCATAAAATTAAAAAAGGCGATTTTGTTATTATCGACCTAGGCGCTCAATTTTCTGGCTATGTTTCAGACACAAGTCGAACAGTAATTGTTGGGACCCCCTCTGAAAAACAAAAAGAGATATACAACCTTGTCCTCCACGCTCAAGAAGAAGCTGAACGGCGTTGTAAATCCGGCTTAAAAGCAAATGAACTAGATAATATAGCTAGGTCTATAATTACAAGCGCAAATTACGGTAAATATTTTAACCACTCTTTAGGTCATGGAGTTGGGCTAGAAGTCCACGAAGACCCTATTATTTCCTTTAGAAATAATAATAAATTAGAAATAAATAATGTGATAACCATCGAACCCGGTATTTATCTTCCAGATTTTGGTGGAGTCAGAATTGAAGATACTTTAATTGTAAAAAAGGACAAATGTTTACTTTTGAATAAATCACCTAAATTAAAATATTAAATTAATTTTTGAATTTCTAATATTTCACTTATTTTCTAAAATGTTCTATAAAATTTCAAAAGATTTTCAATAATTCTTAATTATGACATTATTAACTATCCCCTTAGTGAATGAATATTTATGATGAATCAATAAGAATCTAAATACCAAAAAATAAATGCAATTTAAATTGGTGTAATTTAGATGAATTTTTGTTTGACTTGTATCATTTGCAGTATTTTAGGCTTTATTTTTCTTTTATTCGCTACTGGGTTAGAAATTAAAATATTAACGAAAATCAAAAATTTAAAAATTAAAAAATATTATTATATACTTACTGTATTGACCGCTTTTTTTTCGGTTGGATATTTGCTTAATGTTTTTTTAGTTTTGTGTGGTTATTATGAGATAAATCAGATTATTATTGGATTTGTATATTTTTTCGGGTCTATTTTTGCATTAATATCTATTTATCTTTTTAATAATTTTAATAGAGATTTAATTAAAAACAACTTCTTTTTAGAAAAGAAAATTGAAAACATCGCTTATGACCTAAATTCATCGACCAAAGATTTCAGGTATATAATTGAAAATGTAATTATAGGAATTGGAATTTTTCAGGATGAATATATTGTTTATGCAAACAAAACTTTTTTGAACCTAATTAAATATCCTATGCAAGAAATTAAGAAATATTCTATAATAAATTTGTTAGATAAATTAGATTACGAAAAGTCGAGTCAAATTAAAAAACAATTTGAATCATTTTTAGCAAAACAAACAAATAATTATAAAATTCCGAATTATAAAATTATTACGCATAAAAATCAAATTAAATGGGTCGATCTTTTCTTTAGAAAAATCAATTTCAATGGTTCTCCAGCTATTTTTATAGGAATGATTGATAGAACGGAAAAAAATAGAGTTTTAAATAAATTACTTGTTTCTGAAGAGAAGTATAGAAACCTTTTTGAAAAAATGACCAGCGGGGTAGCAATCTATGAAGTAAAGGACAATGGAAACAAATTTATTATAAAAGATTTCAATTCTATGGCTGAGAAAATAGAAAATATTAAAAGGGAAGATATTATTGGTAAAGATGTCACAAAGGTTTTTCCTGGAATAAAAGAATTTGGATTATTAGATGTATTTAAACGCGTTTGGAAAACTGGAAAATCTGAGAATTATCCAATTAATTTATATAAAGATAATAGAATGCGTGCCTCTTGGCGTGAGAATTTTGTATATAAATTAAGTACGGGTGAAATAGTAGCAGTATATAATGATATAACAGAAAAAAAAGAAGCTGAATCAAAACTTCAAAAATCTGAATTATATCTCCGGGATATCTTAGAAACTGCACCCGTTGCTATAATCGAAGTCGACCTAGTTAATAGTCAAATTTCATATATAAATCCAGAAATGTCAAAACTTACTGGATATTCTTTTGAAGAATTATATAAAATGGATTCGTTTATAAAATTAATTTATTCTGAAGATCGTAAGAAACTTTTTGAAACTGTTAGCGAAAAAGAAGGGAAAAATTCATCAGATAGATGTAGTGAACGAATAATTGAATTTAGACTCATTAATAAAGATGGAAATATAAAATGGGTCTATGGTAAAAAAATCGACAAATTTCAGAATGGTAAAAAAGTAAAGACAAGGGTCTGGCTACAAGATATTACCAGTGTAAAGATCATTCAACAACAATTAAAAGAATCTCGAGAGAAATATCGTTTAATAACCGAAAATGCTAATGATTTGATTGCGATTTATAACGAAAAATGGGAACATGAATTTATTAACAGTCAAGTATATTATAAATTAACTGGTTATACAAAAGATGAAATAATTGGTCAACCTCCTATTAAATTTATTCATCCAGATGATTATAATACTTTGAAAAAAGCTACTGATGAATTTAGAAAGACTGGTATATGGAAAACTCAATTAAGGTTCAGAAAAAAGTCAGGTGAATATCGGTGGCTTGAATCAAGTGGTAGAAAATTTATTGATTCTGACGGTAAAGAAAAATTGATTGTAATTTCAAGGGACATAACTGAAAGAATTGAGGCTGAACAAAAATTACATTTATATGAACAAAGTTTAAAAGAAAGTGAAGAAAAATTCAGGTCTATTTCGAATTCTGCTGCTGATGCAATAATTACAATTGACCATAATGGCTTAATTAATTTCTGGAACCCGGCAGCTGAACGAATTTTCGGATATTCAGCTGATGAAATCTATAGAAAAGATTTACATAAAATCCTTGCTCCTCCAAAAAGTTATAAAAAATTTAAGGAAATGTTTAAAAAATTTGTAGAGAGTGGGGAAGGCCGAGTTTTTGGCAGACCATTAGAATTAGTCGCAATTAAGAAGGATGGAAATTCTATTCCTATTGAATTATCTGTTTCAAAATTAAAAATTAAAGGAAAATGGGCAGCTATAGGTATTATTCGGGATATTACGGAACGTAAAATCGCAGAAAAAGAGCGGAACCAACTTTTAGAACAAATTCGCGCCCAAAATGAGGAATTGAAAAAAATAGACCAATTAAAAGATGAATTTTTTGCAGATGCAGCTCATGAATTCAGGACACCTCTTATAGCAATAAAAGGGTTCTCTGAATTATTATTGAAATCAAAAAATATATCAAATGAAGAGAAAGAAGATATAAAAACTATTTATCGAAATGCAAAAAAATTAGAGAACCTTATTAATGAAATTCTCAATTATTATAAATTAAAAGCTAATGTTATAATTTTGAAAAACAATAGATTTAGGGTAAGTACAATCATTAATATCCTTAAAAAAGATTTTAAAGTAGAATTAGAAAAAAAGAACCTCCGTATTAAGGACATTTATCTCCCTGATATTGAAGTTGTTTTCGATCAAGAACAAATACTTCGGTTATTACGAAATTTAATATCCAATGCAATCAAATTCTCTTATGATAATAGCGAAATTGAAATTATATCTAAAATTGATGATGATAATTGGACTTGTTCTGTTATTGATCATGGAATCGGAATTAAGAAAAGTGATATTCCTAAATTATTTTCAAGATTTGGAAAATTGGAAGAAAGTAGAGCATTAAATAAAAAAGGTATGGGACTAGGACTTACTATTTGTTACAAAATCGTGGATTCATACAAAGGAAAAATATGGGTAGAATCCGACGGGATTGGAAAAGGGACTAAATTTATTTTCAGATTACCATTAAAGAAAGCACCGTTACTTATTGCAAGATAAATTTCTATTTTTTATAAATTTTATTGAATATAATTAAAAAAAAAGAAGATTATAAATAAAGTTAAGTATTTAAATTCATTAAAAATTGAACGAGAATTTTTCCTGTTTCTTCCAACGAATTAATATCTATTCTGTCAATAGTATCTTGGACTGTATTTGCTATTGTTAAATTTTTAAAAATTTGGGTGGCGCTAATATTATGAAAAACAAAAGGTGCATGGTCGCTACTTGGATACGGGAGCCATTGAGGCGTGATTTTAATGTTTACTTGGTCTGCAGCTTCTTTCAATTTTTTAATTAATTCCGGACTATATTTCTTCTTAAGACCATGTCCACTGGCATATTTTAGTTTTCCTGAAGTCCCTAATGTGTCCAATGAAATCATCATAATTTTTTCTTTTTTAAATTGTTCTAAATTTAATTTTACATAATTTATTGACCCAAGTAGTCCCTCTTCTTCTACTCCAAAAAAGATTAAAGTTAGGTTAAAATTTAATTCAAAATCTTTCAAGATCCTAGCCAATTCAATTAGAATAGAAACACCGCTTCCATTATCTGATGCACCATGAGATTCATTTTTTAATTTCACATTAAGCCAACATAATAAAGACACTGATACCACACTAGATAAAATAAGTCCAATGATTATTCCGTAATTTATCATAGTTATTGAAGTGGAACCAATTAGAAAAATATCTAGAAAAATATAATATACACTAACAAACAATGTTCCAATTCCGGATATTAAATAAATTATTGTATAGAAAAGAAAATTGAAATTTATACTAATAGAATCATAATGCGCGCCTATAATGACATGTAAATCTGACTTTTTCTTAGGTCGTTTTTCAATAATAATATTAGAAGCCTCTGGGAGTTCATAGGTTTCTTCTGATGGTAGTTCTTCAAGAAACTTTTCTTTTAAATAATGATTTATTCTATTAAAAAAATTGAAAAGCAACAAAATAATTGTAATAATTGCACTTATAATGGAAATAAGTAGAAAAATGATTTTACTAATTGGGTCTGACCAATAAGCAATTAACGCCAGAAATGCCGTGAGAAAAAAGAATATTGTTATTCCTAATTTATAAAGCAATAATTCTCTTACATATGAATGAGTATATCTAAATTTATTTACTTCAATTTTATAGCCAAACTTTTCTAATTTTTCGGTAATAATTTCGAAGGCTTTTTTATTACCCACACTACCAGTTCTACGCGGAAAATCAATTTCTTTTAAAAATTCAAATGCTTTTTCGCCAGAAAATTTTGAAGACAACATAATTAGAAAATAATTTGTTTATTTTTATCCTTTTTGATAGATAATAAAAATAATATTAAATTCTATAAAAAAAAATTAATTTAATACAAAATAAAACCTATTATATAAATTTTTTAATTTAATTTATTGATTTTATAAACTTTTATGGTCTGATAAAAACTTTATATATTCATTATATTTAATTAGAGACCAGACCATTCGTTTAATTGAAGGAAATACTGGAATACCTTTTTGTCTACAGACCTCGATAAAATCAAGTGCAACGCGACCTACTTTTTCGGTCATTCTGAAAATTGGTGATATTTGAATTAATGGTTTAGTTAAATGTTTTTTTGTCCTTCCAAGTGTCCTAGCAGTGGACTTAACATAACCTTTTCCCATATTTTCTTCCATATTTGAGAGCCAATCTATTGGTTGAAAATTGATAATAACATCTACATTAGGATCTTCAGATAACCATTTTATTGTTGATAAAAATATATTATCCATCAGTCCAACTGCTCCTAAATCTACTGGATTTTTAACTGACGTATTTACCGAGGGTAATAAGTCATTAAGTTTATTTTGAGTTTCCTGCGATAAAAAAGGAACCTGTAGTCCATTTCTAGTAATTGTATCTGTAATTTCAACAGAATTTCCTCCCCCAGGACATAAAACGCCAAGATTTGTAAGCGGTCTTAATGTTTTATTAGGTATAAAAATTGCCATTAAATGTATCATATCCCAAAATTGTTCTGAATCTTCTGTAAAAATTGCTCCAGCTTGTTTTATCATATTTTTCCAAATTGTTAAAGACCCACTTATTGCACCAGTATGTGATGCAGTTGCCTTATTTCCAGTTTCGGTCTGTCCTCCTTTCCAGATAATTACCGGCTTTTTTAATGTCGTTTCACTTAATTTTTTAAAAAATTTATTCCCATTAGCTGAACCTGTGGACTCTAAATAGAATGCTATTACATCTGTATCTGGGTCCTCTTCATAGTATTCTAATACATCTAAGCAATTTACATCTATCTGATTACCAAAAGATATTCCTTTTGAAAAGTAAAATCCTCTACCAGAAGATGCTCTAAGAAGATTAGACGCATGACCTCCACTCTGAGATGCAAATGCAACATTTCCAATTTTACTTGGTGGTGGATACCCAGTATCCCATCCTATTTTACTCTTCGGACAATATGGACCTAAACAATTTGGTCCAATTATACGAGTAGAGCTATTTCTTGCAATATTCAAAATTTCCCGTTCAAGTTTAATTGCATCTTCTGTTAAAAGTTCTGAAAAACCACTCGTAAAAACTACTAGAAATTTGTCTCCTCGTTCAACACATTGTCGAACAAGTTCAAGGACAAATTCTGCCTTTATACAAGAATATACTAGATCAATGGGCTCCTTGACCTCATCTAATGACTTGATAATCCTTCTATCATAAATTGTTTCTCCTTCATGATATGGATTAACATAATATATTTCTCCTTCATATCCTAAAACTTTAAGCCCATGAATAAAAAATGCAGACCCAAAATTAAGTCCTTTTTTTGCTCCAATAATTGCGATGCTTCTTGGGAAAAATAAACTGTTTAACGATGTCATTAAAAGATAGATTGTAGTTGAAAATTAAAAAGTTTTATCGGAATAAATTGATTTTTAAATTTATAATAATTTATCTTCTAATATTTCATTTATATTTAAAAACATGGGCGTTCAATTAAAAAAGTCTGTTAAATCGTATTTGTTTTTCTTTATTTTTTTTAAATTAGAAACCTTAATACCAATTCTCTTTACTTTTCTTTTATCTTTTGCAAAAATATTATCTAAAAGAGTTTTTGCATTTTCAAATAATGAGTTATAATCATTTACATAATTTTTTAAAGTTTTACTTCGAGTTATTATCAAAAAATCATCAAATCTTAATATTATCCCAATAGTCTTAAATTTTAATTGTTTAACAATTAAGTTTTCAAAAAGTAATTGGGATAAACTTTTTAGTTTATCATGGATAATCGATAAATCATTCGTAGCATTTTCAAAAGACCTTATAATACCTATTGATTTCCGGTGATTACGAGGTTTCACTTCAGTATTTTCAGCTCCAATAGCAATATCGTATATTTTCCCCCCAACTTTACCTAACAGTTTAATCATCTCAAATTTTTTAGTTTTAGTAAGGTCTTTAATTGTCCTTATATTATGTTGTTCTAATATTTTTTGAATTTTAATACCAACTCCCGGAATTTTTTTAACCGATAGAGGGTCTAAGAATTCTCTAATTTTGCTAGGATATACAATGGTAATTCCTGAGGGTTTGTTATAACCAGACGCAATTTTTGCGATGGTCTTATTTGGTGCAATTCCTACAGAGCATGTCAATTTCTCATTAATATATATCTCACTTTTAATTCTATTTGCTAAATTTTTAGCTTCATTGAAATCTTTAATTCTATTTGAAACATCAATATATGCTTCGTCAATGCTAATTTGTTCAAATTTATCTGCATATTTCTTTAATATTTTCATAATATTATTTGAAATTTGTTTATAATAAGAAATCCTTGCTGGAACTATAACTAAATCCCTACATTTATTAACTGCTTGCCCTAAAGACATACCTGAATATATCCCATATTCTCTTGCTTTATACGAAGCTGTAGATACTACACCCTTAAACTTTCTAATATTTGGTCCAATTCCTACTACCAAAGGTAATTCCTTATAATCCGGATTCTCACGAATTTCTATACTAGCATAAAATGAGTCCATATCTATATGAAAAATAATTCGAGTTTGGTCCATTTTCTATATAATAAAGATGATTTCTATTCTTAATAATAATGAGGTAAAATTATTATGAATTAAAATATTAATTAAATATGTTATAACAAAGAACACAAATTTTAAAATAAAATTAAAAACAAAAATGGGACTTGATAACTATGGCAAAAATAAAAATAGCAATAGCTGGAGTAGGAAATTTTGCTTCTGCATTAGTCCAAGGTGTATATTTTTATAAACAAGAAAAGAATGATGGTCTGGGCTTGATATATGAAAATATCGGCCAATATACTGTAGATGATATTGAATTTGTTGCAGCATTTGATACTGTTAAAGGGAAAGTCGGAGCAGACCTATCTAAAGCAATTTTTGCACCACCTAATAATACAATGAAACTTTTAGACATTGAAGATACTGGCATTATCGTTCAAAAGGCTAAATTGCTTGACGGACTAAGTCAGAAAATGCAAGATATCTTAAAAATTGATGAATCTCCAGAGGTAGATGTAATTCAAGTATTAAAGGATTCAGGCGCCGATATTCTAATTATAATGGTACCTAGTGGTGCACCAGAAGCAGCCAAGTATTTCGCCGATTGTGCATTAAAAGCAGGATGTGCTCTTATTAATACCACACCAACTTCAATTGCCTGTGACCCCGAATTTACCAATAAATTCTTAGGGGCAGGGCTCCCTGTAGCTGGAGATTACATAATGAACCAAATTGGGAGCACGATTTTACACAAAAATATATTACAAATTCTAACTGACAGGGGCGTTAAAGTTAAGGAAAGTTATTGTCTGGACGTCGGAGGTGGAAATGAGTCGCTTAATGCGCTTGAACGCGCCCGAAAAATTAAAAGGACTTATAAGACAGAAGCAGTTAAATCCCAATTACCATACGAATTTCCTTTAGTAGCTGGTTCAACGGATTATGTCGATTTTTTGGGAAATACGCGTGATTCTTATTTCTGGATTTTAGGGTCGATTTTTGGAAATGCACCAATAAAAATAGACATTAGACTTTCTACAGTCGATTCTCCAAATGGTTTCGCTATACTCACCGATGTAATCCGTGGTGTAAAATTGGCTTTAGATCGTAAAATCACTGGACCATTAGAAAGTGTGTCAGCATATGGATTTAAAAGTCCACCAAAGAAGACTACTATCCAAGAGAGCCGTGTCTGGCTTGAAGACTTCATTGCAGGCAGAAAACCAAACTAATTCTTTTTTTAAATAGTGTTTTTAGTGTCAAAAAAAGCTATACTTATTTCAGGAACACCTGGAACTGGAAAAACATGTTTGAGTTTGGAACTCGGCAAAAAACTAAGTTTAAATGTTTTAAATATCGGTGATTTTGCAATAAAAAATAATTTAATTATTGAAAAAGATAACAATAGAGATACTTTAATAACAAAAACTAAAAAGATTGTCCCTAAATTAAAAAAAATCATTTTAAATTCAGATAAAAAGTTGATAATTGAAAGTCATTATGCTGATATTATCCCCACTGATTTAGTGGACATAATTATAATTTTAAGAACACACCCTTATATACTTGAAAAACGACTGAAAATGAAAAATTATTCGCAAGAAAAAATAAATGAGAACGTGGCTGCAGAAATCCTGGGTATATGTACTAATTATGCCTTGAATAAATATCCAAAAAATATCATATTTGAACTTGATACTTCTGAAGTAAAAATAAATGAAGCCGTAGAAATATTAAATAGAATAATAACATTAAGACCTGACAAATATAAGTTTGGTTTTGTTAATTGGATGAAAGATTTGGAGAAAAATAAAGATTTGGAAAAATATTTCAGGTAAATTTCTTTATTAAAACGATATTTTTAAATTTTAGAATAAATTTCTAATACAATTAACAAAAAATTATTTATATACTAATAAGAAAGCATATATCTAATTTAAAACAACTTTAATATTAAATTTTAAAATTAAATTTTTGTATAATAAATGTTTTACTTATAATTTGGTCTATAGAATAAATTTTTATATTGATATAAATTAAAAATTTAATTTGTAATTCATAATATTGTCAAATTTCTTGAAACTAAAAATTATAAAATTATTGAGTTTAATCATAACCTTAAAATACTATTAAAATTTATTCAATAAAATTATATTTATTTAAATGAAATATCATGAAAACTCCAATCCAAATGAAAAAAAGCCTTTTAAAAAGAAAAAATGAATTAATTAAAATGTACAAGGAACTAGAAAATAAATTAAAAAATAATGAACTAAATATCGAGGATTTTAATAAAAAGAAACATGAAATTGAACGAGAATTAGTAGAAATTATGGATAAATTAACTCAAATTCAATTTTTATCATAAAATGTTTAAAACCCTTTATTGAGGAAGATAATAATGAGTAATATAGCACAATCAGAATATCTTATTGATTTTATTATGGAAAAAGGAAGGGAAAAGCGAGTTATTAAAGGAAAATTAAAGACTGTTTTAGGTCCTTTAATTATTCGGAAAATAATTGAAAAATTACCCATAGTTGAGAGGGGTATCGTTTTAGATAAGAATAGATTGGTCATCGGTATAAAAATAAATGCAGGATGGGAGAAAAAAACAATGACCGTGAAAAAAGGTGAAATTGCATATCAAGCTTTAGGTGATGAATTAGTAATTTTTTTTGATGATTTGGAGCAAACATTTAGTCGAGTTAATGTAATTGGAAATTTGTTAAACCTTGATGACATCGACAATTTCTTAAAAAAAATACCAATGAGTATTAAAGTAACAATAAAATTAGCTGATTAATTTATAATTTAATTAAAAATAGAACTGTAAATAAAATAAACATTCCTAATATTAAAGTCTGTATCAAGATTTTATTGCTATATGTTCCATTTATGGTCATTGATGCTCCTACTTTTTTAATAATATTTGGGACGTATTCAACTTTTTCAAGTGCTCCACCAATTTGAGAGATTAACATACTAATTAGGGGTGAAATTTCATGGATATATGGCGGATAATTAATAGAATGTGATAATATATTATTTAAACATTCAGTTGGATCAGTAATAATATTATATTCTATATTAATGGCTTGATTTCCTATTACTTTCCAACATTTTAAATCAAGATTATTTAGATCACTTGACCTTTGAAATTTAGAAGTGTCAATAACAAACCCTACTGCTTGTGGTAAAAACATCTGATATCTATTTTGTGTAGCTACATCAGTCATGGAAAAAAAATGCGCGCCCATATTTGGATGTGAATGATACCAACCAACTATTTGTTCTTCTAGTCCAAATGATTCAAGTTTTTCTGCTGCTTTAGCTAATTCTATATCTTCAATAATAACATGGACCGAATTTCCATATTGCCTTCCTTGTAGTGCATCTGTAATTATCAATTTATTTTCGTTATTAACATAACCTATTAAAAAACCAGCTATTTCTTTATTTGGAC
>Ga0164318_10003972_pt1 | contig 14106 bp, 10 predicted proteins | sample GuaBasSedimGuay9_FD_113734 | JGI IMG/M metagenome (GOLD analysis project Ga0164318, IMG submission 113734) | Subseafloor sediment microbial communities from Guaymas Basin, Gulf of California, Mexico - Guay9, Core 4571-4, 0-3 cm | ecosystem: Environmental > Aquatic > Marine > Hydrothermal vents...
ATTAAACATATTATACCTGATTGATTATCAGGCAAATATACAATTTAATATCCGTAAAAACAAGTTATATATCTGATATTCAATTAATTATATTGATTATTTATTTAGATGCGTTTGCCCTGAGCCCCTCGGAATTAAACGACGATAATAATTCTTTTTACCCTAAATTAGCCCCTCAAAACTTGTTAAACCTACAATGAAATATTTCTTTCATTTATTACTTTTCATACTGTTACCGCTGCTTTGTATAAGTCAGAAGGCAGATTTTTTACCCAGGTATAATCTTTGGAATACCCAAAGTTTAGATCCAATAGCATCACAAAGTTATGGCCAGATAGATGCGGTTTGGGAAGACAATGTTTTGGCTGATTATGGCCTCACCGTCTTTGCTTTTGGATTTCAAAAATCTGCCGTGGCCTGGAAGTTTTCCGAAGACATCAGTTTTGATATTGGTATTGAAGGAGCTGTTTTTACCCAGTTTGAATGGACAGAACGAACAGGGGAGTTTAAGCGAAATATAACAAGTGCCGACTATCTGATTGGTTTCCCATTTGTTTTGACAGTTAAGTCGTGGACAATCAGGCTGCGTATTTATCACCTTTCGGCCCACATGGCTGAAGATTACATGCTTAATGATACCATCATCCAAAAAGCCTACCACAACAATAAGTACGAACAAGTGGATGCAACGGCATCATATCTGCTAAAAAACTTCAGGTTTTATTTTGGTATTGGTGTGACATTCAGGGCAAACCGGGATAGGAAGCCCATGGTTTTTACCGGTGGGCTGGATTATTTATTACCCTTAAACAAACAGGAATCGGCTCAATTTTACGCCGGTTTTTATGCAGACAGCAAACAGGAATTCGATTATTCGCCCGCACTGAATCTTGGTGTTGGTGTACAATTGGGAAAAGCAGACCGGCGGCCGATTAAAATACTGGCAACCTACTTTCGAGGACCATTACCCTACAGCGTTTTTCATGGAGAGCCTGTGCAGTGGTTGGGTATTGGCTTGTATATAAATCCTTTTTAAAACTACTTACTCCACTAAGTCCATTTCATCCACCAGATAACCTGCTCCGGCAAATTTGTCAACGATAAAAAGAAAATAGCGGATATCAATGGAGATATTTCTGCAAACTTCTGGATCGTACATCAGGTCGCTCATAGTGCCTTCCCATCCACGGTCGAAATTTACGCCCACCAAATACCCTTCGGCATTAAGTACCGGGCTTCCCGAATTGCCTCCGGTAGTGTGGTTGGTTGCAGCAAAACCAATATGCAAACTACCGTCCTTATCGGCATATTTTCCGTAATCTTTGTTTTGGTAAAGGGTCTTTAATCTGTCTTCAACAACATAGTCGTAAATATCCGGGTCTTCCTTTTCCATAATGCCTTTTAGCGTGGTAAAATAATTGTAATACACAGCATCTTTGGGGTAATAACCATCAACATTTCCGTAGGTAACCCGCAAGGTGAAATTGGCATCAGGATAAAAACGGTGCTCGGGCTGCATTTCCATTTGGGCTTTCATGTAAATACGCTGCAAACTGTCAAGCCGGTGATTGTAGGCTGTACGCTGAGACTTTACTTTAGTCTCATAAAAAGTGATCAAATCATTGGCCATGATGTATGCCGGATCTTTTTCAATTTTCTTATAGGACTTTGCTTTGTAATTCGCCAGAATATTATTTAATGCATTTTCGTCAACGAAAATGGATTTATCAAAAACATAATTAGTAAATTCGGAATAATTGGATTTGTATTTACTATTCAGTGTATTAAAGAAATCGGGTTTGTAAGTCTGGTCAAGATTTTCATTGTAAATTTTGAGCATGGCCCGCATCACTTCTTCATCAATAGGCTGGTAATAATCTTTAAAGAATGCTGTTGAACGGCTTTGGAGCTTTTTCACTTCCTTTTGGATTTTTTCTTCATCAACCGATTTAGACTGACTCAAAGTAACTAGTGCACGAAAACGGTTGGCAAAAGAAACAACTTCCATGGAAAGACCAGCTTCTACAAGGTAGGCGGTGGCAATGTTGAGTGGAGTGAGTTCATTGTATATTGTTTCAAACTCAGCTAAAAGACCACCATAATTCCCATTTTGATTAGCGGCCCATTCATTGAATTTTTTTTCAAAATCTTGTTTTTTTTCAATACCATTCATTCTCTTAACGCCACCGCTTTCACCAATCATTTTTTTCCAATAGTTGGCTACTCTGGCATCTTTTGATGCATACTGTATTCTTACTTTTGGGTCGCTATTTGCATATTTCCCAAAAATATCCAAACGGGTTTGACGTAATTTGATTTTATGTGGATTCTCAATTTCAGTAATCAGTTCAATGGCATACGATGGCAGGTATTCGTTGGTGCGGGCAGGATAACCAAACACAAAAGTAAAATCATCTTTTTCAACGCCTTTTAACGAAATAGGGAAATGATATTTAGGCTGGTAAGGAATATTGTCTTCTGCATATTCAGCAGGGTTTCCGTCGGGGCCAACATAAATTCTAAAGAGCGAAAAATCACCGGTATGCCGGGGCCACATCCAGTTGTCGGTATCGCCACCAAATTTACCAATATTGGATGGAGGAGCACCAACTAAGCGGATGTCTTTGAAGACCTCAGTAATAATCATATAATACTGGTTGCCTTTAAAAAAAGGCTTGACAATAGCTTTGTAATGCGTTCCTTTGATGGCTGCTTTTGTTACTGAATCGGAGTTTACTTTGATTAATTTCTTTCTTTCATTTTCGGTCATATTTTCTTTTACACCATTCAGTACTTCGCTTGTTACATCTCTCATTTCAACCATCAGTGTGGCTGTAAGTCCGGGGTTTACCAGCTCTTCTTTCTTATTCATAGCCCAAAAGCCATCGGTCAGGTAATCGTGTTCGATAGAACTGTGTTTTTGAATATTACCAAAACCACAGTGGTGGTTGGTAAGTAACAATCCATCCTTCGAAATAATTTCAGAAGTGCAGCCACGTCCAAAAAGAAGTATGGCGTCTTTCATGCTGGAATGGTTGATGGAATAAATGTCATCGGCCGTAATTTTCATGCCCATTTCCTGCATTTCTTTTTCGTTGAGTTGCTGCAGTAACATGGGTATCCACATACCTTCGCCGGCAATGGCAAATAAGCGGGTGAAAATGATAAGTGATATTGTGATTGAGAAAGCTTTGAAATTCATTAGAATATGGTTTATAAATGAAGCGGTAAAAGTATTGAAAATTGGTTTTCAAAAATATTTCTGTATTTATTCAAAGACTAATATTTTATTCTCGAAAATTAAATTGTAAATTGCTTTAATTATACTATTTTTGTATAATAATTATACTATAAATATACTTATGTTTGAATTTGATGAACAAAAGAGTAAAACAAACAAAGACAAACATGGTATTGATTTTAAAGAAGCGCAGGTACTTTGGGATGAAGATAACAGGATAATGATCCCGGCAAAAAATTTAGATGAAGTAAGGTTTTTATTAATTGCAAAAAAAGACGACAAACATTGGTCGGCCATTTTCACTATCAGAAATAAAAAAGTCAGAATAATTTCTGTCAGAAGGTCAAGGCCAAAAGAAATAAGGATTTATGAAAACGGATGAATTTGATAAAAAATTTGATAAGGGAGAAGACATTCTGGAATATCTTGATCTCTCTAAGTCAGTCAGGCCCGGACGGATTAGCAAAAGGGTAAATGTTGATTTTCCTGTTTGGATGATTAATCTTTTGGATAAGGAATCTAAACGATTAGGGATTACACGGCAATCGATTATTAAGTTTTGGATTGCAGAGAAACTGAAAGAAGCTGGAGCTTAATTTTATTATTAACAAATAGATTTCATTTCAACATCCACCTCATCCTCAAACCGAATCATCGCATTTACCAGCCTTGCTTTTTTGAAATATTTCAAATCGGAAGGGCGAATTTCAGCTGTGGTAATTTGCTCCGTTTCGAGTAAAAACTGTCGTTGTGTACCTTTTAGTAATGGGTTCGCTGGTGTAAGCCATTCAATGCCGTTGTAAAATAAAATGTTCGCAAAAGAAGTGTCGGTAACCAATCCATTCTTTACAATCAAAATGTCATCGCAATTTCCTTTTTGCCAATAGTATTTTTCCAACTGATTACGGTTGAGGTATTTGTGGGAATAGTCAATCTCATCGTCAATTATTATTTTTAAAGATGTGATATTTGGAAGTTGATAGGGGATGAATTCAATTTTTTCAATTTGTTTTGAATAGATGATGCGGCATTTGAATAATCCTAAGGAAACTTCAAGCGTGGACGCTTGAAGCAGGGGGAGCAGTTCGATTGGGTCGGTGTTATTGAACAATACTTTTCTGGAAGCATTCATCCTCTGCTGGTGTAATTCCAGATTGGCAAATTCACCTTTTTCAAATCGTATGGTTTCTAGTAGTTTCAATGACTTTTAATAAATTCTTTTCTGCCCCCTTTGCCTTTGGCATCTCCCTCCAAGGGGGAGAAAAGGGGTTTCCCAACATCTTTTTACAACCCCCAATTCTCCCCTTTGGGGAGATGCCCGTTGGGCAAAGAGGTTCTCACAGGCACATAAATCTTATCAATCAGTTCCTGGTATTCTTCTTCCCAATTACTTTTAGCAGTAATGCCACCACCGCTTTTATAAATAAATCCTTTATCGGTTTTTTCGATAAAACGAATCATTACTCCACTGTCAATATTTTTTCCGTCAAATATTCCGAAAATACCAGTATAATATCCACGGTTGTATTGTTCGGCCTCTTTGATTATTTCCAATGTTTTTTTTTTTGGAGCTCCTGAGATAGAGCCGGCCGGCAGCATCGTCATGATAAGTTCACCCATACTTTTTTGCCAGCCTTCCTTGAGCTCACCACTAATTTTTGAACTCATTTGTAGTAAATCTTTGCGATGGGTTTTGATGTGATCGATGTATCTGAATTCCTCAACTTTTACATTTTTAGAAACCATGCTCAGATCGTTGCGGATAAGATCGACAATAGTATAATGCTCAGCCAGTTCTTTTTTACTTTCAATCAATTGTTTTTTAGCATTATGCAATGAGGCATCCATCGTTCCTTTCATTGGAAACGAACTAATTATGTTCCCCTTTGTCTGTATAAATATTTCAGGGGAAAAAATAACGAATTGATCCCTGAACCAGAGTTTGTATTTCGCTTTACTTTGATAGAAAATTTCTTTGAGCGAATAGTTGGTTTCCACCCGACTGGGCATGGTCAGGTTTAATAAAAAAGAATTGCCATGTTTGATGTGTTGCTGAACCAGATCAATTGCTTTTCGGTACCTGGTTTTGCTTACCGGCTCAACTTTAAAATCAAGTTGTTTTTCGGTAATATCCTGATCTGAATAATTTGAAAATCCATTGACGTCAAACAGCACTTCCTTCTCATCCAATTCATTCAAAGGACAAATCCAGGGCATTCTTTTTTCAAAATCTATCACAAAAAGAAATGGAATTCCATCACTTCCATACTGATTTATTTGTTTGATAATTTGGTCTTCCACAATTTTGAATTAGGGTAGCGAAGGTATCAAATTTTCATTTTGAAAAGAATAAGCACTTTAGCTGTACTTTTGTTGAAAATCCGAAAAATTGAAACTACTGATCATTGATAACTACGATTCGTTTACCTACAACCTTGTTCAATTGGTTGAGCAGGCCGGAGTGAGTGATTTTTTACTGATCAAAAACGATGAGTTGGGAAATTTGAAGGCTGCTGATTTTGACAAAGTGATGATTTCCCCAGGACCGGGTGTGGCTTCCGAAGCTGGTGATTTGCTGCCTTTTCTAAAACAATATATGAATAGTAAATCGATTCTGGGCATTTGTTTGGGTTACGAAGCTATTGCCGAAGTTTGTGGTGGGAAACTCGTCCAATTGCCTAAACCCATGCACGGTATCCGCAACAAGGGCAAAGTGCTGGCAGATGCGATAATCTTTCAGGGATTGCCCACCGAATTTCACATTGGTCATTATCATTCGTGGATAATTGAAAAGGAAAGTTTTCCCGCTGAATTGGAGTCAACACTTGAAGATGAGAATGGATTGATTATGGCTTTCCGTCATCGCCAACTGGATTTGCAAGGTTTGCAGTTTCACCCCGAATCAATCATGACCGAATTTGGTTTTGAGATGGTGAAGAATTGGTTGGAACTTTAATTGTTATTCTCTTGCAGGAACAACCTTCAATGGTCGGAACGACCTGGAGCGTTGCGTATTTATAAAAGACTTTCTTCTTTTAAGCCAGACGCTTCCAGGAGCTACGCACGCTGGAAGGTCTTGTTTCTCAGGTCTTATTTCACCGCAATCGTTTCAATCTCAACCAAAACATTCAGGGGCAATTCCTTCACAGCAAAAGCTGCGCGTGCCGGTGGATTTTCGGGATAGTATTTTCCATAAACTGCATTCATGGCTGCAAAGTTGGCCATATCGCTAAGTAGGCAAGTTGATTTAATTACATCGGAAAAACTGTAACCGGCTTCTTCCAAAATGGCTGCAATGTTTTTCATCACTTGTTCGGTTTGGACGGCGATGTCATGTTCAACTAGTTTTGAAGTCGCTGGGTCAACGGGTATTTGTCCCGAGATAAACAGCATACCATTGGCTTCAACAGCCTGGCTGTAGGGGCCAATGGCTCCGGGAGCTTTGGTGGTGGAGATTATTTTTTTCATGGTTTTTTGTTTTGCTTCAAAAATAGCTTTTTTTTCAACCTGCTGGGAGCAAGCCCACCCAGCAGGTTTAGTTGATCTAATTTCAATTCTTCAAAACTTCCTTATTTTTACAAAAACATTTTAAGCATTTAAAGCATGTACAATCCCCCTGACTATTATCTTGTTGATGATTTGCTGACTGAAGAGCACAAGATAATCCGCTCTGCAATTCGCGATTGGGTTGAACGTTCCGTAAAACCTGTTATTGAAGAAGCCGCACAAAATCATACTTTTCCTCTTCACCTCATAAAAGAGATGGGAAAAATTGGTGCTTTCGGTCCATTCATCCCCGAAAAATATGGAGGCTCCGGACTTGACCAGATTTCTTACGGAATTATCATGACCGAATTGGAAAGGGGTGATTCTGCAATCAGATCAGCTGCCTCGGTTCAAACATCGCTGGTTATGTATCCCATTTTCACTTTTGGAAATGAGGAACAACGTATGAAATATCTCCCTAAATTAGCAAGTGGTGAATGGGTTGGTGCATTTGGATTAACCGAACCCAATTACGGTTCCGATCCCGGAAATATGCTGACCCATTTTGAAGACAAAGGCGATTACTTTTTACTGAATGGTGCTAAAATGTGGATTACCAATTCACCAATTGCAGACGTATCTGTAGTTTGGGCTAAAGATGAATCAGGGAAGGTCAGGGGCTTGATTGTAGAAAAAGGGATGGAAGGTTTCACCGCACCTGTAACCAAAGGAAAATGGTCGCTTCGAGCATCAATCACAGGCGAACTTGTTTTCGACAATGTCCGTATTCCTAAAGAAAACTTACTTCCAAATGTAAAAGGCCTAAAAGGTCCTTTGATGTGTTTGAACTCGGCAAGATACGGCATTGCCTGGGGCGTAATTGGCGCTGCAATGGATTGTTATGATACAGCGCTACGCTATGCTCTGGAAAGAAAACAATTCAATAAACCCATTGCATCCTTCCAGTTGCAGCAAAAAAAGTTGGCAGAAATACTTACTGAAATCACCAAAGCCCAATTGCTGGTTTGGAGAGTAGGCATATTGAAAAACGAAGATCGTGCTACTCCTGCCCAGATTTCTATGTCCAAACGTAACAATGTAGAAATGGCTTTGAAAGTGGCACGCGATAGTCGGCAGATTTTGGGAGCTATGGGCATTTCGGGCGATTTTCCCATCATGCGCCACATGATGAATTTGGAGTCGGTAATTACTTATGAAGGCACTCATGATATTCATTTGTTGATTACCGGGATGGATATTACTGGGATTGCTGCTTTTGAATAATTCTAGTCTCATAAAGATATTCCTATAATTTCTCTGATTTTAGCGCGCGAATTTTCGCGTGTTTTAAATGTATAGCACGCGGAAAATCCGCGCGCCAGATCTTCAGCGATTCTGCTTTCTCAAAGATCTTCATATAATACCAAAAAACCCGGCCAAATACTTGACCGGGTTTTTAAAAATTAGCACAAAGCAGATTATTGCTTAATCAGCTTTTTGGTATAAACCTCGTCATCAGTTTTGATGACGACAATATGTAAACCCTTATTCAGATTGTTGATGTCAATTTCTTGGTTGTTGTCAACTAGCTTTTGACGTAACACAAGTTGTCCTGAGATAGTGTAAATAAACACTTCCGCATTTTCCTCCCCACCTGAAACAATATGAATTTTATCAGTTGCAGGGTTCGGATACAGGCCAATCTCTTCTTCATCGGCATCCACAAAGAAATCACCATCAGCAGCACCTTCTAATTGTTCAATGCTATTTCCTGACATAATCTGGGTAGAAGCTGTTATGGTGATGTCATCCACATAAATGTCATCGCGGTTGCCACTTGCATCACACATAAAACGGATTTTCATATCTGTTGGGAAAGTATAATCCGATTCATAAATATTGACTGTTGCCACATAAAATACATTATTATCAAAATCAATGCTGTAATCAAAATCAGCCACGGTATTCCAGGAAGATCCATCAAAATACTCTACCCAGAAATCTTCATTCGAGTTGTCCATGCTGATGGCCTTGAAATAAAACTCGATCTGAATTTGAACATAACCGGGCGTACTCACATCTTCGCCATTTGTCATGTAAAATGAGGATGAAACACCAGAATTATCCTGAATATCTGCAGCATTACTACCACTCCAGGCATAAGTTCCCCTGTTGTACAATTTACAATCTCCGCCACCATCGGTCCAGATTCCCCAACCACTTTCAAAATCTGTAAAACTGAGTTCAACTTCTGTAGAAGTACCAGTAACCGTAATGTAATTTGTCTTGGTTTCAGTATCAGAACCATCGGCATTTGTGGCAGTAAGAGCAACCGTGTAAGTGCCAGCAGTACTATATGTTACAGATGGATTCTGTGCTGTACTTGTAGCAGGTGTTCCCCCGGTGAAAGTCCAAGACCAGGATGTAGGAGTTCCAGTTGAAGCATCGGTAAACTGAACTGCATCACCTTCATTTATATTGGTATTGTCGGCAGTGAAATCTGCAACAGGTGGATCAATAACTGTGATAAATGCTGTTTTCGTCTCTGTATCAGAACCGGCAGTATTTGTTGCTGTTAATTCAACGGTATAAGTTCCGACAGTATTGTAAGTTACTGATGGGTTCTGAGCCGCACTTGTTGACGGTGTTCCTCCTGCGAATGTCCACGACCACGAAGTCGGACTACCGCTTGAAGCATCTGTAAATTGTACGCTTCCCCCTTTATTCACCGTTGTAATATCGGCTGTAAAATCAGCGACAGGAGGCTCAAGCACGGTAATATAATTGGTTTTTGTTTTGGTGTCTGAGCCATCAGCATTGGTGGCGGTTAACTCAACAGTATAAACTCCTGCAGTATTGTAGGTTATGGACGGATTCTGAGTTGCACTGTTAGCTGGTGTTCCTCCGGTGAAAGTCCACGACCATGAAGTCGGACTGCCGGTTGAAGCGTCCGTAAACTGAACGGAACCACCTTCAGTAATTGTCGTGCTGTTTGCTGTAAAGTCAGCAACCGGTGGATCAATAACTGTGATAAATGCTGTTTTTGTTTCCGTATCAGAACCTTCAGCATTGGTGGCCGTTAATTCTACAGTAAAAGTTCCGGCAGTATTGTAAGTTACTGATGGATTCTGAGTAGTGCTTGTCGACGGTGTTCCCCCTGTGAAAGTCCACGACCATGAAGTCGGGCTGCCAGTTGAGGCATCTGTAAACTGAACGCTTCCATCTTTGTTTACAGTCGTAATATCTGCTGTGAAATTGGCTACAGGAATTTCAGGGGTGGCCCCTTCAACAACTTCAATCAAATCAATAGCAATATCACTATAATAAGTCGATGCAGATCCATTCCCGACAATTCCTCTGAAACGAATGATGATATTGTTTTTTCCGGCATAGGCCGATAAATCAACATTAGCTTGCGAATAAGTATCTCCCTGTGCATTTTGTTGCTGTCCATTCAACACAAAGGCATCGTTGTTCCAGTTTCCATCAAATACATCCAAATGCAACGAACCAATCGCTGCGCCAAACATATGATAATAGAAAGAGAATTGTGGAGCAGATAATGTTGTAAAGTTGAATGTTGCTTCTAAATAGGTTTCATCACCATCAGCCCTTGGGCTGGAGGCTTCCGTATACATATAATAAGTACCATCGTGAGCTGCCAGTGGACCGGTTGAACTTGAAGGTGTTCCTCCACTATTTTGCGTCCAATCAAAATTATCGGCACCACTCTGGCTCCATAATCCAATTCCATTTTCCCAGCTTTGTGAATAAGGGAATGTGCTAATTATGAAAGCGCTGGCATCGACTTCTTCCACGGTAATATCGTCAAAAGTAAAGCCGTCACTGGCAGTAGTACTTGTGGCAGGATAATTATCTTCCTGTCCAAAACGTATCTGAAAAGTAGCGGAAGGAGTTTGTCCGTTTGCACTGAGTATTTGGTCAATATCAATACCTGTTACGTTGTTCCACGAACCTGCTGATCCACCATTTGCATAAAGATCATATGCCTGAACCCAACTATCAGTATTGCTTCCACGAATCCAAACCCTGTCGTTGGCATGTGATTCTTCCCCATGATGCATATAAGAGAAAGAAAGCCCAAGTTCGGTCGAAGAACTATAATCTGAAAGATTGAGTGTTGAAATCAAATAGTTAACAGAATAAGTACCTGATGGATTGGCGTCAATTGTTGCGGCGTAACTTCCGCTATGGTAAAAACCACTGCCTGCTGCGAAACGCAAACGTCCGTTGCCTGTTTTTTCATAAGCCCATTCCGGTAGTCCGTCAATGGAACTTGTATTTGTTGTAAAAGTTGTGGTCGTACCAATATCCTCAAAACCTTCAGTCCATGGCAGGCTAAAAGCAGGCGGCGTTGTTGCAATAATATAGCCTGTTTTAGTTTTTGAATCTGAACCTTGTGCATTGGTAGCAGTAAGTGAAACATCGTATGTTCCTGCAACGTTAAAAGTAACTTCGGGATTTTGAGATGTAGCACTTGTACCATTCATATAAGTTATTGCTGAAGGACTAAAAGTCCAGCTCCAGCTTGTTGGCCCGTTGCTTGACAGATCTGTAAAAGAAACTGTACTTCCGGTGTAAGGAGTTGTGTTATCAGCTAAAAAATCAGCGACCGGAGGAACAGGGGTAGCGGTGGTAATTCCACTAATCACAATTGAGAACGGATGCGAACCACCCGATAAAGTACCGTCGTGATCGACAACAATGGTGTAATCGGTTCCTCCAACAGGATTGGAAATTGTTACCATTTCCACATTGTCCACATTATTCTCGCTATTTTGTGTGGCTGCATTGGTCGGATTGTTTCCATCCAGTTTCCATGGATAATAAGTGTTGGCAGATTCGGTAATTCTTAAATCAAGGTCATTCACAAGCATGACATCCGAAGGGTCAAGCGCTGCAGCAACCGGGATTCCGGGATCATCTGTCCAGACAATGGTAACTTGTAATGGCTGTCCGCCAATTGCAGTAACTGTTCGTTGATAGGTTCCCCCATTATTCAATGTGAGTTCATCAATTACATTCAAGGTTTGGTTTTCTGATATTTTTTGTGCGGCGCTGAGTGTATTCATCAAACCCCAGCCATTTTGATAATCTGGACCATCGGCAGTACCTGCTTCGTCGGCAGTTTGAATTACCAAAGCTTTTAGGGTTGCTGCCAGCATAAAATTACCCGATCCGTTTAAGTCTTCGTAATGTTCCTGTAGTAAAATTAAGGAACCTGTGGCAGATGGAGCGGCCATTGAAGTACCACTTAAAGAAGTGTAATCAGCGTCATTGTCATCATCGCAAGAGTACAATGAAACGCCATTTGTAACAATATCGGGCTTAATACGGCCATCGTCAGCCGGGCCCCAGCTACTAAAACTACTCTGTACCACATCGGATGGTTGGGTATAACCTCCCGGGATATCGTTTACAGCACCTACTGTTAAAATATTTTTTGCAGTGCCGTGTTGTCCAATACAATCATAAGGTCCATCACAGGGATAACTTCCATCCCCACAATCGTTACGATCATTTCCTGCCGATTTTACGATTAGGTAACCAGGTGCATCAAAGGCGATTTGATCCCAATCCTGTGTATAACTATCATAAAAACCGAAAAGATAATCTTCCTGGTCGCTGATACTGGGAGTTCCATACCATGTACCATCTGACCAACCCCTGCTGTAGCCGTATGAGTGGTTTGAAACGAGTGCATTTTGGTTAGCCGCTTCCGAAGCCATTTCTGCTTCATCATTATTCCAGTCGAAAGCCCTCAGGTTAGCAGAAGGCGCCATTCCTTTTGCGTTGGCATCCACACCGGAGGCAATCATTGTTCCAGCCACGTGGGTCGAATGATAATGTGTTGTAGTAACACCATCTCCCATCACAACCCTGCCAGTGTATTCCTGGTGCGTTCCACGAACAGCACCACCATCCCATTCGTGGATGGTCATGCCGCTGCCATCAAGACTCAGTCCATTTCCACCTCCAGAATTTACCAGGTTGGTAGAAATTGTTGCTGATGAATTGACATTCTCTGTGCTGTAATATTGAGGTTTTCCGAATTCATCAATATACATCAATTCCATAAAAATCTGGTCATTTTCAATAAAAAGAGGCAGATTGTTCTGTCTGGCAAACAGTACGGCTTCTGCCTTTTTTGCATTAAACTCTGCTGTTTTTTCAATTGAGAATTTCAGCAGTGCTGATTTGTTGATTGTCTGCTGAGCAAAGCTCTGCATTCCAATAAAAAGGGCTATAAGTATGAAGCCCAGCTTGTAATGATGTTTCATAATTATTGTTTTAGTTAAAATTGCAATCGTATATCTACATTGATTTGTACTATCAATATTGATTCATTGTAACACTGTTTAGTAAAAATAGTTTGCCTATAAGAATTTGCTATTGGAAGCGGCTTGTTTTTTTGCTTGAGCTTTGTTTTTTGAACAACAGTAAAACATTGTTCTCCACAAAAATAAGTTTTTTTCTGATTCCTTTATAGGATTTCTCGTTGTGTAAAACAAAAATTAGAAGGAAATAAAAACTGAGGGCGAATAAAAATGAATATTTTTATTTAAATATCCCTGAAATCTTTTTTACGATTCAGTTTCATGTCTTGCAGAATTGATGCTTTTACGTTGATGGCAAAGTTCCAACTTTGCTGTGGGCCAATAGGTATCCAGTTGAAACGCATCTCCCAACAATGCAGGTCGCGGTAAATGCTAACAGAAGTATATGAGAGCCCTTTGTTTGTAAAATCCCAGCCTGTAGTAAATGTGAACTTCCATTTGGGCGTAATATTTAACTGGCCTGACAGCCCCAGAGTTTGTACGATTTGTTTTTCGGGCAGTCTGATAAAATTGATGTAATCTATCTTGCTTGTATAAGCAAAAGTATAGCGAACATTTAGTGACCATGGGATATCCCAATCAACAAAATCGTCGGGGTTATTCTCAATTTCAATCATTTCTTCTTCAGAGACATCTTGTGGAACTTTCTTTTTCATCTTGTTAATCTCCTTATCACCAATTCTATAATTCAAGCTTAATCTCCAGGTGGTATTGTCCAGTCTGAAAAGCCGGCGGTCTACTGTCCATTCGTATTTATTAGTTTGACGACCTGCTGAATCGAGTGCATAAGGATCCCAAACTGATGCATATTGAATGCTGAAATTTTTCCACAATGTTGTCCGCCCCGTTACTCTAAGGTAGGACATTTTTAACGAATCCCTCGCTAAATCGTAACTGCCACTGAAGTTTAGGTTTTCGATCACCTTTACTTTTTTCATCCCGGTAACGGTATCTTTTCGCGATCGAACCTTAATTTCAAGATTGTTTCCAAAGGAAACATTTATACGTCCTGATTTTTGG
>Ga0164318_10003973_pt1 | contig 14105 bp, 12 predicted proteins | sample GuaBasSedimGuay9_FD_113734 | JGI IMG/M metagenome (GOLD analysis project Ga0164318, IMG submission 113734) | Subseafloor sediment microbial communities from Guaymas Basin, Gulf of California, Mexico - Guay9, Core 4571-4, 0-3 cm | ecosystem: Environmental > Aquatic > Marine > Hydrothermal vents...
ATTTTATGATTTTACGATTGAAACGATTGAAATAGATTTTGGTAATCGAACATTCATCATATCAATTATCAGATATTGTTGTTACAAACGCGGCGATTTTTTCATTTTTTCTGATCTTATTTTGCAGGAATTCCGCGGCTTCTTTACTTTTATATTTACCCGCAAGTATTCTGTATCGTGTTTTTCCTTTGTAATTTATAACATCTATATAAGCATTATATCCTTTCTTTTTATATTTATTAGAACAATCTCGCGCAAAATCTGCACGTGTTGAGAATGCGATCTGCACAGTATATTTTTTTGATGAATGAGAGTGCAAAGAGATTTTCGACCGGCTTGAGCTTGAAGAATTGAGAGATATTCTTGACTCAAGACTGTCAGGATATTTATCTCGTATTATATTTTCATAAGATTTTGCTTTTGTAGTATAATTTATCCCGCGATATGCTTTTGCGAGTTTATAGTAAAGTGTAGAACCGTGCTGTGCCATATATTTGGAAGTTATGGCTTTTTTATAATATTTAATCGCGGAGTTGTATTGCTTTTCGTGATAATACGTGTCCCCAATTCCAATATACGCGTTAATTAGCCATTCGGTTTTTGAATATTTGGCTGTAATTTTTGAAAACGCACTCCGCGCATTTTTAAATTTTCCCATCATCAAATAACTTTGGCCAAGCATATACCAGCAGTTCGCGCGATTATTGTCATTAATGTCATAAGTTAACGCTTTTTTATATGAAGAGGCAGCGAGACCGTAACGTCCTTTTAAAAAATATGTTTCGCCTTTTTCCATCGGCCCCGCAGCAAAAGCAACAGTTGAAGTGAGGAGAAATAAGAAAAAAAGAACAATATTTTTAGACACTAATTTCACTGATTTAATTACAAGGTTATAAGGTTACTATAAGTTTTATGTGAAAGACGCAAGTAACTTTCCAACCTTAAGCTCATAAAGCGAGTAAACTTAAGGTGTGAAGCAACAAACCTTAAAACTTCCGTTTCACATAACTCCCATTTCGTTTAACGACCTGAATCCATCTTTGCCGACAATTACGTGGTCAAGCATTTTTATATCAAACATTTTAGTTGCATTAACAATCTTCTTTGTTATCGCAATATCTTCATCACTGGGTTCCGGATCACCTGACGGGTGATTATGAACAACAATTATTCCTACCGCTGCGTATTCAATTGCCGGCCTTAAAATATCGCTCACGCTAACCAGATTAGCAGTTTGAGTTCCGATGGAAATATCTTCTTTATAAATAACACGGTTTCGTGCGTTAAGATAAAGTCCTCGTAATTTTTCTTTTCTTAGCTCGCACATGTCTTTTACAAATTCATAAACATCTTCCGGCGAGGTAATTATTCGTGAAGCAGCTCCCGGAGGCGGTTGCTTAAAAAGTCGCCGCCCAAGTTCAAAGCAGGCAACAAGCTTGCACGCTTTAACAGGAGTCAATCCGAAATTCTCCTGTAATTGCGCAACACTTTTAATATCTTTAATTTGATTAGTTCCATAACTTTTTAATAATTTATCTGCAAGTTCGGTAATTGATTCACCCGGTTTGCCAGTATTTAAAATAATAGCGATAAGTTCCTGAATAGACATGTTATCCGCACCGTAGCGTGTCAGCTTTTCGCGAAATTGAGGTTTTCCTTTTTTATCAATCATATTTATTTTCTCTTGCCTCTAATATTTCTATTATCGTTAATACACGAATGAAATACGAATACTATTTATTTAATTTTAATCATTACCATCCCATAGGGAATGTTAATTGGTTGAAAAAACGCTGATGTTTAATAAACTGTATCAAAAAATGCATCCAAAAATTTAGATGCGCATATATGAATCAAAACCAGCTCGAGGTAATTATACCATATTGAAACAAATTTGTGAATATGTTCCTGAAAATCTTGTGAATTCTATTGCAAAAAATATGAAGCTGATAAAGTGAGTCGTTCGCTTAAACCTTGAAATTATATCGCTGTAATGCTTTACGTATAAACTTCTCATGATATTAGTCTCAACGGTATATGTAAGGCATTATGCAATCAAGAGATACTCTTAAAACTATAAAGATGTATCAACGCAAAAATAACTGTCAAGCGTTCTTGAGAGTTGCCAGGATATTATATAACGATTGTATAAATCCACTACTGCTGTTAAATACACAAACCCTCCAGGTAATTTTATATATGTAATGTCAATCGACCACACTTGATCGGAATACTCTATTTTTAAATTCTTTAGAAGATATGGAAATTTAAAATGTTCTTTACGCCCAATACTTGTGTGAGGGCGCGGGTATATTGCTTGTATCCCAAGCTCACGATACAAACGAGTTACACGTATTCATCCTATTTTAATTTTTAATTTATTTAAGTATTTGGTCATTCGTCTTGTTCCATAAGTCGGATTCTTTGCAAACATTTCTTCTATTAAACGTTTAAAACGCCCGTCTTCTTTCTCAAATATTCGAGGTCTGTTTTTATAATAAATACAACTCCTGCTTATTCCTAACCTGTTGCATTGCCGCTTAATTGGAGGTATATCTTTTCCGCTTTTACAGTTTATCCAATCTTTTCGTGTCTTTAGAGATATGATTCTAACTTTTTTTAGCCAATTTATGTCCATATATTTTGATGGTATTTCATTAATAGTTAAATCGCCTTTTAATACTTCCAAAACTAATTTGTGTCTGAAAAAAACTTCAATTCTGTATATCCTGTTCATCCTGTCAAAATAAATATAAATTTCCCCTGCTCACTGATTTTTCCCAAGCATTCCGTCCCTTTGTGAATCAATATGCACAAAAACCGATATTGAATAAACATGGAAATCAAATTTGCTCAAAAGAGCAAATTTCCTCCGAGTGCCTAAAATTTAACAATTATCGGCACGACAAAAGCAACAAACGCTAATCACCCCTGTCGCGAAACAGGCTCGGCAAACTGCTGACTGGTTTCTTCAAGCATTCTAATCTCCGGAAATCAAATTTGCTCAAAAGAGCAAATGTCCTCCGAGTGCCTAAAACTTAACAATTATCGGCACGACAAAAGCGACAAACGCTAATCACCCTCGTCGCGAAATACCTATACCATTTTTCTCCTCTTTTTGATATAATAATCATTAAGTTTAACTTAATGGAGAAAAAAATTGAAAGAAAATCTTGATGTAAGTATTGTTATTCCCGTATATAATGAACAAGATAGTTTGTATACTCTCTACGATAATATTGTTACTGCGATAAACCACATTAATAAATCTTATGAAATAATATTTATTGATGATGGAAGTACTGATGACTCATGGCAGGTTATAGAGAAATTGTCTCAAAAAGATAATCAAGTTAAAGGAATAAAATTTCGGAGAAATTTCGGTAAAGCTGAAGCTTTATCTGCAGGCTTCGAACTTGCAAAAGGGTCTTTGGTTTTTACCATGGATGCTGATTTGCAGGATGACCCTGCTGAAATCCCAAACTTTATTACCAAAATTGAAGAAGGATTCGATTTGGTTTCCGGTTGGAAGAAAACAAGACATGATCCACTGGAAAAGCGCTTACCCTCCAAACTTTTCAATGCTGTAACATCAAAATTGTCAGGATTAAAGCTTCATGATTTTAATTGCGGGTTTAAATGTTATAGAAATGAAGTGGTTAAAGAGTTGCGTGTCTATGGTGAACGCCACCGATTTCTACCTGTTCTGGCTCATCAAAATGGGTTTAGTGTGGCAGAAATTCCCGTACAGCATCATGCCAGGAAACATGGAGTATCAAAATACGGATTTGAAAGATATATTCGTGGCTTGCTCGATGTAATTACTTTAACTTTTCTTGGCGCTTATAAAAAAAGACCGTCTCACTTCTTTGGTGGCGCGGGCCTCTTATTCATGCTGTGTGGAGGTGGGATCGATATTTATATAATATTATTGAAAATTTTTACAGGAACAATACAAAAAAAATATCCCTTGCTGGTAGCCGGTGTTATGATAACCATAGTGGGTGTACAATTCATTACATTGGGCTTACTTGCTGAACTTATTATAAGCAGCAACCGTGATAGTCATATAATGATTCCTTCAATAAAAAATAAAGTAAATATACAATCTTGAATATATGCCGGAAAAAATAATTAAAGTAGGAATTATTGGCGCTACACTTTGGGGTAATCGCGGGGCCGAAGCAATGATTTGTACTACAATTGGAAGAATTAGAAAATCTTTTCCTAATGCTAAATTTATTGTTTTTTCGTATTTCCCTAAAATCGACCGCGAACTTATCAATAAAACACAATCCAATGTTATTATTGCTGATGCAACCCCTTTGGCTTTAGTAGCCAAACATTTCCCTTTCGCTGTATTCGATCGTCTATTAAAACTTATCGGCCTTCGCTTCCCCAAAAAACTTATGCCGATTTCAGCACGATTATTATCTGAATTAGATGTTTTAATAGATGTTTTCGGTATTTCTTTTTCTGATGGCAGGGAAAAATTCCTCCCTTTTAATATCTTGTCTAATTGGCCGGCTATGTTAATGAAAATTCCTGTTGTAAAATTGGCGCAAGGATTAGGAACATATAAAAATGCCGTTAATAGATTTTGTGCTAAATGGATTCTTGGCAGTTGTACCAAGGTTTTTGCACGCGGAACCTACAGTTTTAAATATACTTCTCAACTCGGTATTAAAGAGAATTTGGATCAGGCAAGTGATATCGCTTTTTTATATGAACCTGAGTATACTCTTACTGACGAAAATAAAAGCTATGTAAAAAATATAGCAGAACAATTGGATGAACTGCGTAACACAAAGCAAAAAATACTTACCATATCGGTTAGTAGCGTTGTAAATTCTAAATGTGTAAAACATAATATTAATTATATAAAAATCATGGCGCAAATCTCTTCGCATTATATAGAAAAAGGATACATTATTATACTTTTTCCTAATGCTACCCGTGCTTCTCTTGATTCAAGCCGCAATAATGATATTCCTATAATTAAAAATATTGCAAATAAAATTGATTCACAACACAGAAAATCATTGGTTGAAATAATTAAGGATGTTAATTCCGCTTCCTTGCGCGAATTACTTGATAAAACTGATTTTCTCATCGCTTCACGATTTCATGCTATGATCGGCGGTCTGGCACTTAGTAAACCAACAATGGTGCTCGGATGGGGACATAAATACCGCGAAATACTTGATAGCTTCGATATTACAAATTGGGCATTTGACTATACTAATCTAAGTAAAGATTCTTTAATAAAACAAATCGATTCTTTTTTGGAACAAAGTGAAAATATAAAAAAAAGAATTACCGAAAACTTGCCGAATGTTCTAAAATCGGCACAACATCAATTTGATTGGCTTGAATCTTTTATAACAAATATTACGGAATAACAACTTTATTATATGAAATTTGTTGATAAAAGAAAAATATTGAAAAGTGTAATATATCTCTTCATAGGTTTGATATTTGTTTGGATTTTTATGCGGATTATATCCGATGCCGATAAAATCGATTGGCAAAACTTGCATATTAAATATCTCCCTCTATCTGCAAGTATTGTTATTCTTGCTGTGGCATATTTAATAAGATCCGCTATCTGGACTTATATGCTTAGATTTTTTGGCGGCGATGTATCTATGCGGGAAGGTATGAAAGTTTTTTTATTAACACAAGCTGGCAGATATATCCCTGGGAAAATTTGGCAGTTTGCCGGTGCAGGCTTTCTGGGTAAAAGATTCGGAATTTCAGCAGATGTAAGTGTCACTACAACATTTATAGCTGTTTTGTTCAACCAAACAGTTGGATTGATTTTGAGTATTTTATTGTTACGGTCAGTTTTTGTTGATCAATTCTCAATATATATTGGCGGTATCGCTCTTCTTATTTGTGCTCTTGCTTTTCTAACATCGCCTTTTTTTCCGAAATGTATTAATTGGGCAGCAAAACTAGTAGGCAAAAAAACTAATATTACAATTAAAAGAATGCCGCTGCATGTCGTTGTTCTTTTTTTATTGGCTTATGTGTTAATTTGGGGAATGTTCGGCGTTGGTTTCGTTCTTCTTGCAAAAAGCTTCTTTTCGAATACTGACAATTTGCTGTTTCTTAATGCAACAGGAGCTTTGGCTGCCGCGTGTGTTCTTGGCTTTTTTTCAATATTGACCCCTTCCGGCTTAGGCGTTCGTGAACTGGTTTTAGCTTTCGCGTTAACACCTTTTATCGGCAAAGCCGAAGCAGGAATCCTGGCTATTGTTGCTCGTTTGTGGATGACTATTGTCGAATTTATGGTGATGGGGTGGGCTGTTATCCCTTTTTTAACTTGGTATAAAAACAAAAAACTGGAAACAGAATTATGACTGATCAAAATATAAATAATAATAATTTACAGCCGGTTATAGATAATAATATGTGCATCGCATGCGGGGCATGTATTATGGCTGACCAAAGTTTGTCTATACAGTTTAATTCTAAAACTATGATGTATGAACCTTCAGGCAGTGGAAATGAAATGGCAGCAAAGGTTTGTCCCTCTATAAAAGTAGATTATGATTTCCTGCACCAAAAACGATTTCCTAATATTACTCCAAATGAACACGGGGTGGTAGATTCCATCTGGCTTGCACAGAGTACAAATATAACCCAAAACCGCAACGCAAGTTCCGGCGGTGTGATTAAAGAACTTTTACTAAATTACCTTTCTCTTGATGAAGTAGATGGCGTTATAGCAATAAACCATAAAAAAGGGCTTGAATTTGAACCGGACATTATTAGAAATGCTGATGAAGTACAAAAACTGCCGGGATCTATCTATCATGCTCTCTCCTCTGAAAAAGTGCTTAAACTTCTTAAGGAAAATGATGGTCGTTATGTGATTATAGCTATACCATGTCAATTGGAAGGTATTTATTCATATATTTATAATAATGAACCTGACCTTGTTGAACGCATTCATACCGTAATTGGTCTTTCGTGTGGATGGTATTATAATCATCACGCATTAAAAGCTATATGTGAATACAAAAATATTGATTACGAAAAAATATCTGATATAAGTTATAGAGGCGGGGGACCAATCGGAAAATTAAAAATAACTTCTAATGGAAAAGAAACAGCAATTAGCAGACGTATTGATTTTGATTATCAAGTCGCGTTCGACCGCTCTTTTAATATCCCCAGATGTCATTTTTGTATCAACCATGTTAATTACTTTGCGGATATTGTGGTCGCAGATGCGTGGTTGCCATGTACTGTAGGAACTAAAACAGGTACTAGTTTGGTTATATGCAGAAAGTCATCAACAACCGAAACAATGAAAAAATTAGTTGATTCCGGTAAAATACGAGTCGCAGATGCAACTGTTGATGATATCGTTGATTCGCAAATGAGACGGAATGCTTTTGGGGATTTCGCCTACGCTTACGCTAAATATGTGAAAGATAATGGTGGGTTCTGCCCGGATTTAAAAGGTCCTAATTTTAAAGAGGCTTACCTGATTTCACAAAAAATGGTAAAATCTTTTCATTCTTCTTTGATCTTGAAACGACAACTACAACAAACCGGAAAATATAAAAAACTTTGGTGGAGAAAAGCTACAATAGAATTACCAAAACTTTCCTGGAGATATATCCGATGGTTTCTTGTGAAGTTTTTAAAAATAAAGGCGTTGTCCGGAAGGAAACATAAAGAGATACCAAGAAAGCTTAACGGTTTTTTATGAAAATAAAATTTGTTAAATAACGAGTAAAACTTAATTAAAAAAAGGAGACAGGTTATGAATATTAAAAACATCAAAATTAAAACAATTGCATCATTTATTGTTATAATAGGGCTTTTATTAGGTTGTGCTAATAAAAACGTTGTAAACAAATCACACAAAAATACTTTGAATGCAGAATCTTCTATCGAAAAAAATCTTCTGAGTTGGCAGAATATTTCTGACATTAGTAATTCTAATTTTTATAATGTCGCTTTACAAGATTTATACAAAAATAATAATGTGAATTACACTAATGTTTTAAGAGCTGTTCCTTCACCGAATGGAACAGAAGGTACTATTACTATCCCACTTAATAAAAAATATAACAATCTTTTTACTCGCGTATGTGTTGCGGTTGGAAATCCTTGGCCCTATGAAACTATAACAGTATATTGTGATGATAAAGAAGTAAAAAAAATTAAAAAAATAGGACCGAAGAACGCACCACGTAATTTAGATATTAATACAAAAAATGTTGATATTCTGACAATTAAAGTTAAACCGGGCAGAAAAGGCTATTACGAAAAAGTTGTTTTCTTTGATACAGTTTTTAAAACTGCTAATTAAATTTAACATAAAAACGTATAATGATTAATATCAAAGAAAAGAAAATGGTCGCATTTAACTATTTTTTGGTAGGGTCAATAATGTTGCTCCTGCTGACTGTTGGTTCAATATTGCGTTTTGATAAGCTTGACGCATGGGGATTCTGGCTTGATGAATATTTAACCCAAGAACGAGCCCATTATAATTATGAAGAATTAGTTAAAAATAAAGTCACATCAAAAAGTCTTACGTTTTACGGCATTAATTCATTGAATGGCTGGGGAATTAAAAAAAAATATGATGTTCCGGTTTTAAATGAAATACAATTGCGGTGGCCTATGGCATTGGCAGGTGTGCTCGGCATACTGGCAATATTCCTGGCCGTTAGAAAAATGTCCGGGAATGTTGCAGGCCTAATCGCCGCAACTATAACTTGCTTTTCAATCTATCATATTTATTATTCGCGTGAAGCAAGATATTACGCTTTCTTTTTTCTTGCCGCTGTTTGGATTATTCATGCAACATGGAATTGCATTAATTCGAAATCTTCCCGATTTCCTTGGAAAAGTTATCTGATTTATAGTATAGCTGCCGCATTTGGTTTGGGAATTCATCAAGGTTGCTATTTTCTTGTTGCAGTAACAAATACATACCTTATGGTTTGGGAATGTTTACGCTGTTGGCAGCAGTTACGGCAGCACACAATAAAATTTAGCCACGCGTTTGTTCGCCTTATAGTTATATTATGTTTTCTTGTATTACCGCTGTTGACATGTTGGTCAACAATTTCGGCTACGGTTACCAAAACTACTAATTCTGTACAAACAACATCTGTTCAGCCTAAGCTCATTGAGAATCTAAATTTTAAAACATTTGTTAATTTACAAGCTGATTATTGGAAAGGATTAGTAAATAAAAACCATATTACTTATCTTGTTTTTATACCTTTTTTATTGCTTTTTAAAAAGAAATATTGGCATATTTTACTTTTATATATTTTGCTCTTTTCTATACCTTTAATTACTCTGAGTTTTACCGATAAAAGCTTGTTCCCTATGTTTCTGTCAAAATATATTATTTTTATATTCGTTGTGTCAATTATTTCTGTAAGCGTTGCAATTGGTTTTGTAGTAAATCTCTTTTTGCGCTTGGTAAAATATAAACAATGGAACGTAATTGTTAAACTTAGTATTTTAAGCTTAATTACGTTGCTTTGTATTTATGGTCTAATATGTTTTTATAATACAAAACTTAAAACTTCGGGTTATGCACAATTTTATCGTGAAAGAAGAAAAGATACGCAAAAAATATTTGCATATCTAGGTGCTAATATGGGAAATGATAGCATATTAATTGTTAGTGAGTATCCAACCAAAAGCGGTGGAACTGGCTTACATACTGATAATTATTGGCAAAATTATTTGGCAAAACGTTCCGGGATTATATTAACAAATAAAATATATCGACCAAAAACATTGAGGAATAAACTGAGAACTAAAGTGTTTTGGCCTCCTCGCGATGTGTGGTATATTCTAACATGTGGCCAGTCAGGTTTTACAGATAAGTATATAAATCAAAATTATTTTATACATAAATTCAATAGAAGTAAAAATATTTTAGTCCATTCTCTAAAACCATGTTTTTCAAAACATGAGTTAATTGAAAATACTATAAAATTGTTTGAAGCATATAGCATTAATAGAAGACCGGGAGATCGGCGGGAAGCTTACCTTAAAGCTGCTCATAATCTGGAAAAGTGGCTAAAAATGCAAAAACCATATTCCACAAATGTTGTTCTACGTATTGAAGCATATAAACAAAAATTTTATAAAAATAATGAATCACATCCCTCAATTTCACTTACTGATATCTTTTCATTAAAAATTAAAGACGCTTATAAATACAACATATGTGCGCATAGATCTAATCACAATTTCGATGAATATAACTCGATTATAAAAATTGTACCTCCGCGTAGAAAAGAATCGGCAATAATATCATTTGTTAATAAAAGCAAATATAATGTACTCGAATTTGAAGCATTTCTAACCATTCAAAATAAATGGCCGTATGATATTATTGAAGTGTATGGTGATGGGCAATTACTGAAATCACCTGTGAAAATAAAAGCTCAAAAAGATCCGCAATTTCTTCGCTATAATATTGCAGGTAAATCTGATATTAAAATTAAGATTAAAAGTGGTCGACCGGGTTATTATGAAGAATTTATTTTGGCGAATCCTATTATCAAGCATGAATCGCTTACATTAAGTGATTTTCCTTCAATAGAATATACTAATTTCTATAGTAAAAGTGTGCAGAAAAATATAAAAACAAAAAAGGATGAATTGTGTGTGGTTCCAATGGGGAATGGTACCGCAGGTGGCATTTTAATTCCTTTAAATAAACGTTGTGATCAGTTTTCCATACATATAAAAGTTAAAAGCCCAAATAAATGGCCTTACGAAATTATTACCATATACGGCGATGATAAAATGATTGGTGGTATAGATAGAATAAATGTTAAAGATTCAGCATTACCTTTGATAGTTAATACTAAAGGCGTTGAAAAATTAAGAATTGAAGTAAAACCAGGGCGAAAAGCTTATTATGAAAAGGTAATGTTTTTTGACATTAAATTCGATTAGTAAGATAAGAAGACTTAATAGGTTTAAATAATATAAAAAACAAAAATATATTTATGAAAGCAATTATTTTAGCTGGCGGCCTTGGTACAAGATTACGCCCTTTTACAGAAGTTATTCCTAAACCTCTTCTTCCAATAGGGGAAAAAGCCGTCCTCGAAATCCAAATCGAAAGACTGGCTGCACACGGTATTAAAGATATTTATTTGGCGACAAATTATAAATCTGATTATATTAAAAACTTCTTTGGCACCGGAGAACGTTACGGTATTAATTTTCATATTAGTAAAGAAGAAAAACCACTCGGTACTGCCGGCCCAATCTCACTCTTACGTGATGAACTGGATGATGATTTTATCGTTATGAATGGTGATATTCTCAGTCTTGTTGATTATACTGATATGCTCGATTTTGCTAAAAACAAAGATTCACTTTTAACTATCGCGATTAAAAAAGAAATTATGCCGTTCGCTTTTGGTAATATTTTCTTCGATGGGGATTTTGTTACCGGCATTGAAGAAAAACCGGATTTTATTACCTATATCCTCGCAGGAATCTACGTTATGAAACCTGCTATTCTCGATATTATACCAAATGATACTTATTACGGTATGGATTCCCTTATTAAAGATTTGCTTAAAAATAATATACCGGTCGCTAAATATGATTTAAAAAAATATTGGCTCGATATCGGAAGACTTAACGATTACGAAAAAGCGCAGGATATTTATAACACTCACTTTAAAGATAATGAATAATAAAATACTTGTTACCGGTGCTGCCGGATTCATTCCTTCTCACTTGACAGAACTTTTAGTTGAAAATGGTTTCGATGTGAGAGTCCTCGTCAGATATAATTCTAAAAATTCATGGGGATGGTTGGATTCCTCTAAATATAAAGATCAAATCGAAGTTATTACCGGCGATGTTCGTGACTACGATTCCGTCTTTAAAGCTTTGAAAGGATGTGATTCTGTTTTTCATCTTGCTGCTTTGATTGGCATCCCGTATTCATATAACTCTCCTTTGGCGTATATCAAAACTAATGTTGAAGGTACTTATAATATTCTCGAAGCTTCTAAAGAATTAAATTTATCTCAAATTATTGTTACTTCAACAAGCGAAACATACGGATCGGCACAATATGTGCCTATTGATGAATTGCACCCGCTTGTTGGTCAATCTCCTTATTCAGCTTCAAAAATAGGCGCCGACCAATTGGCTTTTAGTTATTATCGTTCTTTTAGTCTCCCGGTGAAAGTCGTCCGCCCATTTAATACTTATGGTCCGCGTCAATCTGCAAGAGCAATTATTCCAACCGTTATTACTCAAATATTATCAGGCGCTAAATCTATTAAACTTGGCAATCTTACCCCGACAAGAGACTTAACTTATGTTAAAGATACCGCTAACGGTTTCTTCGAAATCTTTAAATCTGATAAATTATTCGGTGAAGTTACTAATATAGGAATGAATGAAGAAATTTCTATGGGGGACCTTACTGATTTGATCGCAAGTATTATCGGTGAGAAAGTTGAAATTATAAGCGACACCCAAAGAATCAGACCCGGAAAAAGCGAAGTTGACAGATTGATGTGTAATAATACCAAAATTACAGAAAATACTAACTGGAAACCTAATTATTCGCTTGAATCAGGTCTTAAAGAAACAATTGATTGGTTCAGAAATCATCTCGAACTTTATAAACCCGATATTTATAATGTTTGAATGTAATTATGTTTTGCAATATAAATGAACGATGAATAAAGAAAAAATCCATAGTATAATTTCGAAAGGCGAAGGCATTTCTATTGAGTTTAAAACGGCAAATAAAAAATTGCCTGAGAACTTGTTCGAAACAATATGCGCTTTTCTCAATCGCAATGGCGGGAAAATTATTTTGGGAGTTAATGATAATAAGGAAGTGACTGGTGTTGATGAAAATAAAATTGAAGAACTAACTAAGCAAATTGTAAATTTAAGCAATAATCCTCAAAAGTTATTTCCTTGTTTTTTATTGGAACCGCAAATCGTTAATTTCAAAAATAAAAAACTAATCTATATCTTTATACCTATTTCTTCACAAGTACATAAAACTGCAGGGAAAATATTTGATCGCAGTGCCGATGGTGATTTCGAATTGAAAACTGACGACCAAATCAAAAATGTTTATCAGAGGAAAAGCACTCATTATTCAGAAAATACTATTTATCCTTTCTTGAAAGAAAGCGATTTTAAACCGGGAATTGTTGATAGAGTAAGAAAATTGATAAAAATAAACAGACCGAAACATCCTTGGAATGAATTGACTAATGATGAATTTTACAAAATATCCGGCTTGTACCGAAATGATTACCGAACAGGTGAAACCGGATTCACAATGTCGGCCGTCTTATTATTCGGAAAAGCCAATGTTATTAAAAGTGCTATTCCTCATTATAAAATTGATGCATTAGTGAAAATTGAAAATCTTGATAGATATGACGATAGAGATAATATTAGATGTAATCTTATTGACGCTTATGACAGATTAATGAATTTTGTAGAAAAACATTTGCCCGATAAATTCTACTTACAAGGCACACAACGAATATCACTCCGCGATAAGCTGTTTAGAGAAATTATTGCAAATATGCTTATTCATAGAGAATACACAAATGCTTATCCATCAACCTTTATTATTTATAAAAATAAAGTCGTTGCCAAAAATGCTAACAAAGCACATTATTTTAAAATACTTACCCCAAACAATTTTGAACCATTTCCCAAAAATCCGGATTTAGCTTGTATTTTCACTCAAATAGGTCATAGCGAGGAACTTGGAACTGGAATATGCAATGTATATAAATATTCAAAACCATATTCCGGAAGTGATAAAATTATTTTTAAAGAAGATGATGTTTTTATAACCGAAGTTCCTCTTAAAGCATTAGTCGGAAGTAACAGAGAATCAAGCGACACTTTAAATGTCCCTTTAAATGTCCCTTTAAATGTCCCTTTAAATGTCCCTTTAAATGTCCCTTTAAATGAGCGGATGAAAGATTTAATAAAATTGATAATTATAAATAAAAATATTACAATAGAAGAAATGTCAGTCAAATATGCTGTAAATGAAAAGACGATAAAAAGAGATATTGATTTCTTAAAAA
>Ga0164318_10003974_pt1 | contig 14104 bp, 13 predicted proteins | sample GuaBasSedimGuay9_FD_113734 | JGI IMG/M metagenome (GOLD analysis project Ga0164318, IMG submission 113734) | Subseafloor sediment microbial communities from Guaymas Basin, Gulf of California, Mexico - Guay9, Core 4571-4, 0-3 cm | ecosystem: Environmental > Aquatic > Marine > Hydrothermal vents...
ACGGCTCAATCATCACTGAGACATGGAGGTAAATCGTGATGAAGATCTTGTTTGCTGCGCCTGAGAATGCATGGGGTGGTTTTCTGGGTAAGATTCGTTCTGTGCTGCCAAGGCACGAGTTCGTAGCAACTGGCGGTTTCAATATTGATAGCCTTGAGGGCTTTGATGTCCTTATACCCACCATGAGTATGGTTACTGCAGAGGTAATGGATACAGGCCGATCTCTGAAACTTATACAGCAGTGTGGGGCCGGGCTGGAGACCGTGGATATAAAGGCAGCAGTGGAGAGGGGTATATGGGTGGCCAATGTTCCCACTGACAAAAGCGGTAATGCTGATTCAGTTGCAGAGCTTGGCATATACATGATGATAGGCCTGTCCAGGGATGTGGAAGGGATGTCCACCTCACTTAAAGAACGTAGAATGGGAGAGCCGCAGGGTAGGGCACTGCTGGGTAAGACCGTTGGTCTTATAGGTCTCGGCGGTATAGGAAAGGCCCTGGCTAGGAGGCTTAAGCCCTTTGGTGTGCGTCTCGTGGGCTTAAGGCGAAACCCTGATGATAAAACAAAAAGGGAGATGGGCCTGGACTGGATCGGCGGTAAAGAGGACCTGGAGAGCTTGCTTGGGGAGTCTGACTACGTGCTGCTTTGCCTGCCACTGACAGATGAGAGCAGGGACATAATAAACAAAAAGACCATATACTGGATGAAACAGGGATCCTTTCTCATAAACCTCTCAAGGGGTGGTCTTGTGAATAGAGATGCGCTAGAAGAAGCGCTTGCCCGCGGACACTTAGCAGGTGCAGGTCTGGATGTATTCTGGGAAGAACCTCCGGACCCTTATGACCCTATCTTTTCTTACAATGTAATGGTAACCCCCCACATAGGAGGCTCTACTGATGTATCAATAAAAGGTATTATTGATGTGGTCGCTGGGAATATTCAGAGGGTGGAAAGGGGCGAGAGGCCACTCTACGTAAAATCGATATGATGGACAAAGACCTATCAGTTGTAAACCTTAGCCCATGTTTACCCTGAACATACTTTTTTGATAGGATAATACTTTGATAGGGTAATATTTTTTATGGGATAGTAACTTATAGGGCCCGGTGCGAGATAACAGGTGTATCAAGGTATAAAGCCCCGTGGTCTGGTCAGATTGATGAAAACAGTAGAGCGGAGGATAATAACGAATGAAGAAGCAAAGTGCCAAATTAAGCAGGCTATTAGGCATAGGCCTCATTGTTATGGCAATGGCCACGTTTCCAGGAATTGTAGGGAAAGCACAGGGACAAGAAGTACTTACCTTGGAGGCAGCAGTCCAGGAGGGCATCAAGAACAATACCCTTATCAAGGAGATGATAGCAAAGGAGAAAGCAGCTGTTGCCGGGGAGATGAGTACCCGTGCCGACCTGTTCCCAAAACTTAACACCACATACACGTTCTTTCACTTAAAAGACAGGCCGTACGCATACTCTGGCCCGTATAAATTCGACGTTTCAAAAAGGGACAATATATCATGGGATTTCACCATTACCCAGCCCCTTTTCACGGGTTTTGCCCTGATTACCAGGCAAAAGATTGCTTCACTCGGTATTGATCTACAGGAAATCCAGAGAGAGCAGGCTGTTCTTGACATTGCAAAACAGGTAAAGATCAGCTACTTTCAGATACTCCTTGCAAGAAGAGCTCTTGAGGTTGCAGAGGAGGAGGTCAAACAGCTAGAGAACCACGTAGATGATGCAAGGCACCTGTATAATGAGGGCGTTATACCTTATAACGACTACCTGAAATCCGAGGTAGCCCTCGCGCAGTCCCGCCAAGGCCGTGTAAAGGCAGAGAGTGACCTGAAGATAACCATCTCTGCACTTAACACGTTGATTAGGCGTAACATCCTTGACAATACTGTAATCAAAGAGCTTCCACCTTTTCAGCCCAGGCCTTACAACATATCCAGGCTTTTTGAAGATGCGATACAAAATAGGCCGGAGCTCAAGGCCTTGAGGGTAGCCTTGAGGCAGGCAGACCTAGGGATAAGGTTGGCGAGGAGTCAGTACTATCCCAAGGTATACCTAATGGGACGCTATGAAAGAGAGGGCGATAATCTCCTAGCTTCAAACAACGATTTCGCAAACCAGCATAATACAAGTATAGGCATACAGATTTCATGGCCCTTGTTCGAAAGCGGGAAAAAGCATGCCGAGGTAACAAGGGCAATTTACCAGGAACAGGTACTCACAGAACGTATAAAGGGTATAAAAGATAGCATACTCCTTGAGGTAAGAAACGCCTACCAGGGCCTCAAAGTAGCCGAGAAAAATATACAGACAGCACGAAAGGCCCTTGCACAGGCCAAGGAAAACTTCAGGATTACCAACCTCCAGTACCAGCAGCAGACAACTACCTCAACCGAGGTTTTGGACGCAAGGACATTTCTTACCCAGGCCGAGGTTAACTACCACAACGCACTATACGGTTACAGGATAGCAGAGGCAGAGCTGATGAGGGCTACTGGCAGGATGTGATGGCCAGCTTGTTTGCATGAACCAAAGTTAGGAGATGGAGATTCTCTGTTCAGACTATATAGACTATATAGCTAGAATGGATATTATGCTTACCTATAGAGGTCTGAAGCAGGAGAAAGGAAGATTACTATTATTACAGAGGACATGGGAGAGGTGAAGCAACTTGAATCCATACTCGTAAAGCCTGCAGGGCCTGATTGTAACATGGCCTGCACGTACTGCTTCTATTCATCAAAGCTAAGCATGTTTGGAGGCAAGATACACAGAATGGCACCGGACGTGCTGGAGAACCTCATCAGACAGGCCATGGCCCAGTCCCATGGACACATATCTTTTGCATGGCAGGGAGGAGAGCCAACCCTCATGGGGCTTTCTTTCTTCAAAAAGGTCGTGGAATACGAGCAAAGGTACGCTAAGCAACATGTGGTGGGAAACGGCCTGCAGACAAACGGTCTCTTGATAGATAGGAACTGGGCAAGATTCCTGGGGGAATACAATTTCCTCGTGGGACTGTCAATAGATGGCCCAAGGCATATACATGATCGCTACAGGGTAATGAAGAATGGAAAGGGTTCATGGTCAAAGGTCGTTGACAGGGCAAAGCTGCTGATTGACACCGGGGTGGCTGTAAACGCTATTAGCGTTATAACCGACTATTCTGCTGATTTCCCAGAAGAGGTCTACGAGTTTAATAGAGATCTGGGGTTAAGGTACATGCAGTTCATACCATGTGTTGAAACAGACCCTATCTCAAGGGATAGAGCTGCCCCATTTTCCGTGTCAGCCGTGAAATACGGTAAGTTCCTGTGCCGGGTATTTGACCTGTGGATGGACGATTTCAGGGATAATTTGCCCACCACCTCTATACGTTTTTTCGAGTCAATACTTTTCAGGTATGCAGGTATGGAACCGCCGGACTGCACGCTGCTTGAAGAATGCGGAGTTTACTTGGTTGTAGAGCACACTGGTGATGTGTATTCGTGCGATTTTTTTGTGGAACCCAGGTGGAAACTAGGTAATATTACCGAGCACAGGCTGATTGACCTGCTGAACTCACCTAGGCAACTATCCTTCGGGAAGATAAAGTCAAGGTTGCCGAATGTGTGCAGAGATTGCAAGTGGTTGGACTATTGTAGGGGCGGATGCATAAAAGATAGAATGCGTGATCCAAAGGATAATGGGGTCAATCACTTCTGCGAGTCTTTCAGGATCTTCTTTGAACACGCAGATGCAAAGCTTAAACGCCTTGCATCAAGGGTGCAGCCGTCGTGACATAGCAGGACTTGAATGGTATTATTAAAGAAATATAGCCCTGTATATACGTACGAAGAAGTAAAACCAGTGAACTCCACCCTCCCAGAGGAGTGAGCAATAAAATGCGATCAGCGCAATTACCATGGCTGATACAGGAAGTGCAGTCACTATTTTTATCTGATCCCCTGTTCTTTTCCTTACGATCATTCGACATGCTATCTCGCATGCCGCCATGAGTCCGAATGAACCGAGTATAACCATTACATGTAGCTGGTTCAGTGCATAGTAGAGTGTCTTTCCAAGCGTAAAGAACTCACTTACCCTTATCTCTTCCTTTATGATCCATATGATTGGCGTAACAAGGGATGCTGCTATTCTCTCGGCAGTGCTAGCCCCCCTGAAGTAGGCCATTGGGTATATGAGGATGCTGCCAAACCCTATGCTCAAGAACATGAGTATACCAGATGCATCGGCCAGGAAATAATGGAGGCCAGCTGATCCAACCTTTGACGAGTTCCAATAGACAAAGGTGGATACAATCCATGTGATAAGCACAATGGATGTAGGGTATACGAATCTTTTCATAAAAGGGGCCTTTTTAATGTAAGCATTACTTCCATTCATAGCCTCACCCCCTGTTTAAGCTGGGCGAGCATCTTCCTGAGCTCTGGAAGCCTTTCCATGCCCTTTGGGGTCTTTATAATATTGTGGTATTCATGGGGATCATTTGACAAGTCAAACAGTTCAGCCTTTTTCTTACCCTTGTACTCAATGTACTTGTATCTATCCGTCCTGATGCCGTTCATCTCAGGTACCTGGTAGGGATAGTCCTCAAAATACTCGTATAGCCAGGCCTTTCTCCATGGTGCCCCACTATTGTTGAGTATGGGTTTTATGCTGATCCCTTCCATGTTCTTGGGTATGTCCACTTCGGCCAGATCAAGCAGGGTTGGGGCAACGTCTATGTTCAACACCATGTTGGGTATGCGCCTACCTGGATTCTTGATGTGACCTGGATAGCGGACAATGAAAGGTATCCTGATTGACTCCTCGTAGGGCCAGCGTTTATCAACTAGGTGGTGCTCACCCCAGAAATAACCATTATCAGTTGTATATATGATCACCGTGTTGTCACTTAGACCCAGCTGATCCAGCCTCTTGACCAGTCTTCCTATTTGTTGGTCTAACGCCACGATGGTCTCGCAATACCTTCTGTAGAGGTAATCGAGTTTGCTAATTGTACCATACCATAAGGCCCCGTCTACCCAGGTACACCATGGATCTGCATCCTTGGGTAGGTGCAGCTTAACGTCTTTATACAGGCCCCTCAGTTCAGGCGGTGGTAGAAACTGATGATGCACTGCCTTGTGAGAGAGGTATAGGCAGAAGGGATTGTCCCTTTTCCTTGAGATGAATTCCAGTGCAAAATCCGTGAGGTCCTCTGTGATGTACTTGCCAGGTCTTGGGGTCTCTTTCCCGTTTATTATGAGTGGGCAGTCAAAGTAACGGCCCTGGCCCTGCTGTATTGTGAACGTAATAAACTCGTCAACGCCCCTCAAGTGGGGTAGACGTCCCGGCATGTGCCATTTCCCAATAAATGCCGTGTCATAACCTGCGTCCTTGAGTATCTCAAGAAATGTAACATTGCTGTCGTTCCAGGTTGTGATGTTGTTCTTAACGCCATGGGTGTGTGCATACTGGCCGGTAAGAAAACTTGCCCTGGATGGGCTACATAGGGACGTGGTAACAAACGCGTTCTCGAATAGCACGCCCTCTCTGGCAAGGCTGTCCATATTGGGTGTCTTGATAAATGGGTGGCCCATGCAGCTCAGGCAGTCCCACCTGTGGTCATCGGATAATATGAATACTATGTTGGGCCTTTGTTCTTTTGCAAATAGCAAGTTGGGGAAGGCCTGGCTTGCGAGGCTAACTGCAAGTGCCCCTCCCACGGTTTTTATGGCCTCTCTCCTTGTTACAGGCTTCTCAATAATGTTTATCTTGTTATTCGGCATCTAAGACCTCCCTTGGAATAAATACGAAGTCACTACAATCCATGTGCAAGCTTACTGTTAAGTTATTTATTGTTGGCTTTGAGTATGTCAAGAGGGAACAATGTATTTTTTTGATTTTAAGGCATTAACATATATTCTTATTTCTATTTATTTACTGGTTTCAATTTAGTGATTTGTCTGGTATATGGGGGGCATGAAAGTATGTTCCTGGATGATACCGAACGTTGTGACCATCGGGCCGGATGCGGGTATAAGAGAGGCCCTTGAGGTTATGAAGAAGTATTCCATAAGGCATCTACCCGTGGTGGATAATGATGAATTCGTAGGCCTGGTGACTCTCGGTGACCTTAAACAGGCGATACTTGCATCCATGCTTGAACAACTCAAGGTCAATGATGTAATGATACGCGAACCCTACACAACCTCGCCAGACACTACTTTAGAGAGTGCTGCAATGGTTATTTATGAAAAAAACATAGGGTGTCTGCCTGTTTTGGATGGCAAGGAATTGGTTGGTATCATCACTGTAAACGACATATTAAAGGCCTTTATCGACATAATGGGAGTGCTGAAGGCAGGGTCCCGTATAGACGTGGTCTTAAAACGCATACCTGGTTCTTTCGACGAGGTAATATCTATAATAGAGGCAAAAGGTGGATTTGTTATAAGCGTGGGCATGTCTATAAACGGGGAGAACCCGATACACCACTTCAGGGTATCAGGTGGTAACATAGCAGCGATTGCCCAAGAATTGAGAGACCTTGGCTACAGGAAGGTTGAATTCATAGAGTAGGATTTAGTCCCAATGAAGCCACAATCTCTTCAGGCCTTTTCCCCTTTACCAGGATTGCCTTGTTTCTCGACTTCTCTCCTCGGACTATGCATACATTTGACTTGGCTGTCCTTACCTGCTTCGAGATGTACTTCACAAGAGACATGTTTGCCTTGCCATCTACTGGGGTGCTGGTGAGGTATATGTGAAGCTGGTCGTTTTTTACCTCTCCAATGGCGTCCCTCTTTGCATTAGGATGAACCTTGCATGAAATTATAGTGGAACCATTCTGCTCTCTTATCCACACCCTTATATGGCCTCGTTATTGAGATGTTTCCTGCACCGAGCCCTGTGTATCACATACATAAGGATTAAAACCCTCCCGCCTTTATACGCATGCCGGTCTCAATCAGGGACCTGGCTATTGCAGTATCGAGGAATACTATAATTGCTATGACGACGATTGGTGAAAGGTCAAATCCCCCGATACTTAAAGGGAGTCTTCTTCTAAACCAAAGGAAGACTGGCTCTGTGGCACTGTAAAGGAATCTTACTATTGGATTATATGGGTCCGGGTTGACCCAGCTTAAAAGTGCCGCTATTATCACTACCCACATGTAGAGGTTGAGCAGTAAATGCAAAAGCTGCCCAAACCCTATTATGATATTCGCTAAAACGAACATTGTTTCACGTCCCTCTCCAACCGCCTTTTTTATATTATTGCCTTATTTGTCCATTGCTTTCAAGCTATTTGTGACCATTACTTGATAACTTGCATATTCGCCATACAAGCAGATGCTTGCGATACCAATAAAGGTCTGCTAAAGCTTAGCTGTGCGACTTAAGAGGCTGGAGATAAGTGGGTTCAAATCCATTGCGAGAAAGACCGTGCTTTCCTTTCCCGGGGCCATTACATGTATTGCAGGCCCCAATGGATGCGGAAAAAGCAATATCGTGGATGCAATAAGGTGGGCACTGGGAGAGCAGTCTCCAAGGGCCTTGAGGGCATCCTCCATGGAGGATGTTATCTTTTCTGGAACACAGGCTGTTCCACCTTCTGGAATGGCCAAAGTAAGCCTCGAATTCACAAGGGATGGAGATTATTTTCCAAAGAGCCTCGAGGGTTTTGACGAGATCTCCATATCGAGGTCTCTTTACAGAACTGGGGAGAGTGTGTACGCGCTTAATCGTGTTAAGTGCAGGCTCAAGGACATAACGGATATATTCCTGGACACTGGCCTGGACAGGCGTGGTTATGCCATTATTGAACAGGGTAAGATAAAGGACATTATAAACTCAGACCCAGAGGAGATTCGTTACCTTGTTGAAGAAGTGGCCGAGGTGGGGAGGTTGAGGTACAAGAAGGCCGAAGCCTCTAGAAGGCTTAAAGCTACCCAGGCAAATCTACTGAGGATACAAGACCTGCTCTCAGAGGTTTCCAGGCAGAGGGACGATCTTAGGGCGCAGGCGAACAAGGCTAAGAGATACCAAAAGTTGAGGGATAGCCTGAACACGATGACCAGGGACCTGTGGGCATACGAGCTTAAAGAGATAGTCCTTTCAAGAGAGCATGCCGGGCATATGTTATCCGAGATAAGGGATAGCTTGGAGCAGAAGACAGCAGGGATGGATTCTCGCCAGGCCCTTCTCCATGACTTGAAGAAAGAGGTCTACAAAAGGGAAAGGGACTTAGAGGAACTTGAGGCCAAGATTTTACAGGCAAGTGCCGAGCTGGATACTCTCAGGTCGGACATCATTATCACAGAATCCAGGCGGGACGAGATAAATGCCGAGATGAAACGTCTTGCTGATGGTATAAAGGCATCCATTAAAAGGGGCGTGGTGCTCGGGGAAGAGGCAGCCAGGCTTAAGAGAGATGTATCCGTTGCAGCCAGAGAGGTCTCGCGCATGGAGGATGCCTTCATTTCCAGGCACGCTGGTATACAGAAGCTGAAAAGTGAATACAATGAGATTCTCGAAGAGTATGAGGGCAAGAGATCAAGGCTTTTTGATATCTCCGGCAAACAGAAGGTAGTTGAACAGGATGTGATCTCAACGAGAAATCGTATGAAAGAGGCCGTTAAGGTTCTTGGACAAAAACAATCTGAACTGGAGGAATTGAAGAGGTCTCAAGGCAAATTAATGTCTTATGTGGTATCTCTAGAGGATAGGAAGAAGGGGCTGGACCAAATCCTTGAAAAGCTAGAGACCATGCTTGTTGAACTAGAGAGAAGGCGGCTCCGTCAGGCCAGCGAGCTTGATACCCTGAACAGCAAGCTTAAAGACAAAGACAAGCTTTACTCTGAACTTGGTGTAAGGATATCCATGCTGAATAGGCTGATAACAGAGGCTCTGGGGGAGGGTGCAGATGATAATGTTCAAGAAGGTAAGACAACCAGGAGGGTAGCAGATTCCATACGGGTAAGGTCTGGGTACGAAGATGCGGTCGGAAAGTCAATCGGTAATGGTCTCGAGTACGTGGTCGTGGATGACTATGACCAGGTAAGGGAGTCAATAAGAAAAGGAAAGAAAGAAGCGGGGTTTGTACCCTTAAGACCCCACTTATCAAACGGGGATACGGCTAAAGTTGCACAGGCTCCTGGGGTTATAGGGCCATTGAGCTCGTACATGGACACTAAAGATGGCCTTGATGATGTAGTGGAGGCCCTTGCCAGAGGCATGGTCGTTGTAAAGGGAATAGAAGATGCCATGGATCTGTGGGAGAAAGGATACAGGTCGACTGCGATGGTTGCGCTGGATGGCAAGGTTATGGAACCAAGTGGAATCATAAGATGTAACTTGGAAGGTCAGAGGTACGCTTCAGGGTTAAGGGCTAAGTCAGAGAAAGAGGCACTCTCAAAGCAAAGGGCCTTGATCCACACGGAGATAACGGACCTTGATGAGAAGATTGGCAAGAAAAAGGCGGACTTGGATCTCCTTGTACGAGAGATTGAGGACGTAAAAAAGAAAAAACAGGATACAATGCTTGAATTGGAGCGTGTGGCGAAAGAAATTGAAAACGCACGCTTAAGGCTTGAATCACTCGCCAGAGACGCAGGTAAGGTGGACGCTGATATCAAGGGCTGGAGTGAGATGGTAAAAAGGCTTGAGTCAGAACTGGAACAGAAAGAATCTAAAAGGCAGGGGCTAGAGATAGAGCTGGAAGGCATAAGGGCGGAGCTTGCCTTACTTGCCGCTAAAAAAGATGGGATCTATACTAAAGTGACGAGCGAGGAACAGGTGCTGGAGGAGGAGTCTGCCAGAACAAGGGATACGAAGATATCATTGGCCAGAAAGGAAGAAAGGCTTAATGCTATAAACGAGGAGATTTCGCTCATCTCCGGTAGACTGGATGAAATGAAGCATATGATAAGAGACCTTGCTGTTCATCTTAAGGCTACAAAACAGAGGTTATGGGCACTTTCAGGGCAGAAAGAAGAGATAGAAAAAAGGATTGCAAGTATTGAGTCAAAAACTGATAATCTCAAGTCCGACCGCAGGGACATACAGGACAGGATAGTAGTGCTCGAGGACGAGATAGGTAAGCTTGCAAAGGAAATAGAGAGTTTTAAAGAACAGGAAAACGAGCATCTCTTGGAATACAAAGAAAAGGAAATAGCATATAATATGCTGCTCCAGAGAATTGAATCCAGATTTGGGAAGGATAGGCCAGAGACGCCGGAAGGGTTTGACCCTGAATCAACAAGGCGGAAAATTGCCAGGATACAGAGAAAGATCGAGACCATGGGTCAGATAAACTTTGTAGCCCTTGAGGCCTTTGAAGAGGCCCAATCCAGATGGGAAAGACTACACCTGCAATATCAGGACCTCACTCAGGCCATGGAAAGATTGCAACAGGTCATAAATAGTCTTGAAAGACAGGGTAACAAGAGATTCTTGGCCACCTTTGAGAAGGTAAGGGCAAATTTTAGGGATATATTCGGGCTACTTTTCAACGGGGGAAAGGCAGACCTCACGCTTACTCAAGCTGGTGAAGCCGGTCCAGGCATAGAGATAAAGGCAAGTCCACCGTTTAAGCGCATAAAGAATATGTCACTTCTTTCTGACGGTGAGAAGGTGCTGTGTGCAATATCATTCGTGTTTTCCCTGTTCAAGGTTAAACCTTCCCCTTTTTGCATACTGGACGAGGTAGATGCATCTCTGGACGAGGCAAACACTTTAAGGTTCAACCGTCTTATAAAGGCTTACTCCAATGATACGCAATTTATCATTATTACACATAATAAGCAGACCATGGAGGTGGCTGATGTCATATATGGGCTGACCTTTGATAGCCCTGGCATCTCAAAGGTCGTGGCAATGGATCTTAAGGAAATGAATGAATAATAATTCCTCGATTATGGAAAAATATTTCCCTTTATTTTTGTATTTTTTAATTTATTCTGTATATTCAATAGGTTTGGATGTGCATGCATATTGCTATAGATCAAGTGGATACAGGAAGGTGGGTATATGTCGCGCGTAATAGCAGTAACATCAGGAAAGGGTGGAGTTGGTAAGAGCAACTTTGTCCTTAATGTAGGTATAGCCCTTGGCATGATGGACAATAGGGTCCAGCTCTTGGATGCGGACCTCGGGCTTGCAAACCTGGATGTACTGATGGGTCTGAGGCCTTTGCGTACACTTGAAGACGTTGTACTTGGAAAGTGTAACATTGAGGATATAATACTCAAGACTGATTACGGGGTTGAGCTGTTACCTGGAAGTTCAGGCGTCGAGGATATGGCTGATCTACCGAGGGAAAAGATCGCAGGGCTCATAAAGCAGATAAGCAAGGTGTCAGAAGATGCCGATTTTATCCTTGTTGATACCGCATCTGGAATTTCTTCAACAGTACTTTCCTTTTTACTTGCTGTGCCAGAGGTTGTCGTTGGCGTGGCACCGGAGCCTACATCATTGACCGATGCATATGCAATGATAAAGGTACTGACCAAGAATGGCTTCAAGGGTAGGGTGTCTGTTTTTCCATCCATGGTAAAGAATAGTACCAAGGCTAGGAATCTCTACAGGAAGATCTCGTCTGCAGCGCAGAGATTCCTCGATGTGAAGGTGGATTACGCAGGGTACGTATGCATGGATGATAAGCTCCCGCAGGCCGTAGCCGACCAAGTTCCAGTGATCGTTAGGTTTCCTACCTCTGAGATAGCAAGGTGCTACATGATGATAGCATCTACTTTGCTTGGGCAGGAGGCGGGTTACCCCGACATGGATAGGTTCTGGTCAAGGCTCATACAAATGATAATCAAAAGGCCCAAGAAAAAGGTACACCGAGGTGTCTCCATTGGTGCTGAAGACCGAGCAAAGTCCCTTGAAGCAGCACTTAGGGATATGCTTGATGAGCAAAGGAAGACCCGTATTTTACTAGAGCGCCTTGTAACAAGGATGGAACAAACTAGCGAAGAACTCATGTCCAAGAAAGGCCCTGTTGTGTGATTGCAACTTTGCACACCCCTTGTGGCAGGCTTTTTCTATACGGGGATGCCAGTAAAGTAGTAAGAATATCCTGGTCACATCTTGCAGGTAGGAATCACGCAGGTTGTCTCGATTGGGCCGTAAAAGACCTTTACAATTATTTCCAAGGAAAGACACGCATTTTCACGGGTGGCCTTGATTTCTGGGAAGGGAGTGTTGCATGGATCAGGTCAGGCGATACACGTCCCCCTAGGAACAGGTTGCAGGAAGTGCTCTACCTCATGAGCATGATACCTTACGGGACCACGGTAACCTACGGTGACCTTGCACGCTCCATTGGTGGCACACGTTATTCAAGGTTTGTTGGCCAGGTGTGCAGGCTTAATCCACTGCCCGTGATTATACCTTGTCACAGGGTCGTTGCCAGGGATTCCATAGGCGGATATTCTTACGGGATCAAGAAGAAGAGATGCCTTTTGGAGCTTGAAGGATACAGGAAATATGTATGAAGAGATATATATTTGACAAGACATACTTAATGTGTTTTTATTTTAGTGTTGAGGGGCCTTTCCTTGAGAACTTCACAAAGTTCAATGTTTTTGTGCGGCTGATGGCCCAAGACATGGACAGGTGCTGAGATGCTCAGGCAAATTATAGAGGTGGTAGGCGAGAGTGATCTGCATAGGATAGTTACAAAGGTTGTCATTGGCGTTGCGTTTATTGCAGTCGAAGTTGATGACAGTCAGGTTGGGCTATGTGCAAGCATAACAGAGAGTGGCCAGGAAGAGTGTAAGGCCTTCGAGATGGCAGGCAGGCTTGCAGGATCTACTGTAGAGGAGATATTGGGCCTTGCCTCAGAATACGGTTACATCTCAAGGTCTATTGCTCTGGCCACTGTAAATGCTATAAACGACGCCTGTCTGGGAAGCGTGGACGGTGATGTCATGGACCTTCTGGAGTTTGATGGTAATCGAGTAGCAATAATAGGCATGATTGAACCTGTTGTGGAGATGCTTGAGCGTAGGGGATGCGAGATAAGCGTCTTTGACACCAGGAATGTGTCCCATCCCCTTATAAGGCCTGTAGAGGACATGGAGAGGTACGTCTCAGATGCCACGATGATTATAATCACGGCCACAACTATTATCAACGAGACTCTAACAGAAATTCTACGCCTGTCTAAGAACGCTAAAGAGGTAATACTGATGGGCCCTACAACACCAATGATGGCCCAGATTTTCGCGGGAACGGGTGTTACGTGGCTTGCAGGCTCAAAGGTTCTTGACGGGGCCAGTGTGATGCGGATCGTGATGGAAGGTGGAGGCACGAGGTCATTGTTTAGATCAGGGGCAATAAAGAAAGTAGTACAAAAGGTGGCATAGATGGTAGGCTTTTATGATTCTTACGGCAGGAGGATCAGGTATATAAGGTTATCTGTCACTGACAGGTGTAACTTCAGGTGCCGATACTGCATGCCAATGAACGGTATAAAATGGATTCCCCATGAATCTATCATGCGATACGAAGAACTTATCAGGATGATTCGTATATGTGCGTCTCGTGGGATCGATAAAGTAAGGGTTACAGGTGGAGAACCCCTTGTCAGGAAAGATATTGTTAAGTTCTTGGAAAACCTCAATACCGTAGATGGGATAAATGATGTGTCTTTGACGACAAATGGTTTTTTCCTTGAGCACATGGCCTCTGAGATAAAAGGTGCGGGTATCTCGAGGATAAACATCAGTCTTGATACGCTTGATAAAGATAAGTTTGCGTATATTACTGGCGTTGATGGCTTTGAGAGGGTGGTCAAGGGTATCACAAGTGCGCTGGAGCAGGGCTTTGACCCGGTAAAGATTAACGTGGTGGCCATGAGGGGATTCAATGACGATGAGTTTATAGACTTTGCCGGTTTGACCCTACATCTTGGAATACAAGTACGTTTCATAGAATTAATGCCCATTGGTCCTGGTTTTGATATTGGTAAGAAAGCTGTCATTACAAAAGATGAGATTCAATCATTGATAGAGAAGACATATGGTAATCTTGAACCTTTGCCTTCTAGCATAGGACCGGCCAGCGTTTTCAAGATAGAAGGGGCCAGAGGTAG
>Ga0164318_10003975_pt1 | contig 14103 bp, 9 predicted proteins | sample GuaBasSedimGuay9_FD_113734 | JGI IMG/M metagenome (GOLD analysis project Ga0164318, IMG submission 113734) | Subseafloor sediment microbial communities from Guaymas Basin, Gulf of California, Mexico - Guay9, Core 4571-4, 0-3 cm | ecosystem: Environmental > Aquatic > Marine > Hydrothermal vents >...
ATTATTTTCCCCTGAAATAAAAAGGGTGGTCTCGTCATGAAACCACCCTGCTGAGAATCTATGTCAGGCGCTATTTCATCATTATCATCTGTTTGCTGACAGATTCATTCCCCACCGTAATCTGGTAAATATACATTCCGGAAACCGCGCGGCGTCCGGATTGGTCCAGCCCGTTCCAGTAAATCGAATAGTTGCCCACGTCTTTATACTCATCCACCAGGTTGCGAACCAGCTGACCCTGAATATTGTAAATGGAGAGACTAACATGGTCGGATCGGTTAAGAGAAAAGTTGATATGAGTGTCCGGATTAAACGGATTGGGATAATTCTGCCCCAGCTTATATTTTTCTGGGATCACATCTCTAAAATCGGCTTCAATCAATGTCAATCCCATATTGGGTTTTCCCGGTGTGCCATTAACAACCGATGCTTCCCAACTTTCCGGCAGGCTATTATCGAGAAGTGGTTCTCGTAGTGATAATGTCGAACCGAAACCATTTGCTTCAACGGGCCAGGGTAATTCATCCAAATATGTGAGTGAATCGATCAGATGATTTTCACTATCAAATAACCGGACCAACTCCCCGCCATTATTCAAGCCAAAATCAAAGTAACCAACCAGATTGGGAAGCGATGGAAAACTGGCCGAGAATTTCACTGAATCACGACTTAGAACAATATATGCATCAGCCGGCACAATAAGTGATTCTGGAAAGGTGAAAACATGGGTATCATCCGAGTCCTTGAATAACCATCCTGAAACATCAATCGGTATCAAGCTGGAATTATAAAATTCGATCCAATCACCGGCGGGAAAGTCTGGCGATGAATTATAATTGATCTCATTGATAACCAGTGAAGTATCCGGGATAAAATTTGCATAAAAAGACTCTGAACCATTCAGAACTATTTGAATCGACTCTTCGAAACTGGTGCTTCCCCCTGTCCATCTGTCAAAACGATAACCGGCATGAGGTATGGCTTGCAGAGTGATCGGTATACCGGTGAAATATATTCCGTTCCACTTTGCTGATTCCAAAGTAATAGAATTAATTTTTAATTTTCCACCTTCAATATTTACATTTTCAAGTTTTACATTTACTTCACCACTTATATTAAATTTTTGCCTGATATGTGCCCTGACATATCCCGGACGCAGGTTGCCAAATACTTTCAATTTGGTTACCAATAACTCCCAGGTCTGATAATTTCCACCCCAGCGATTAAGATGTCGGGTAATGTCATCTTTTATAATGGCTTTGATACTATCCACATGATGACTCACTTGAGTAGATGAAAAAATTGTATTAAGGTGATCTGCAAACCTATTAATAAAATTAATCCTGAATGTGTCATTTTCGAGCAAACGACGGAGCAAATAGGTAGACCAGGGAGGATTGGGCCAATCGGGTCCATCAGGTTCAGTTGCAAAGGCAAGTGTATTGAAAGTCACACTGTTTTGACTCCAAATATCAAAACCAAAATCTGTGTCATATAAAATCCAGCGCCAGATACCATCCGATGTTTGTGGTCGCCAGAACTTAATATTGTTACCGGGCCAGTCGGTATTGTCACAATATATTTGTGATATTTCATAGTCTATGAAGTTATTCACATCTATCATTTTTGTCAGATTATTATATACCACCGAATCTTTGATATTATTATTAGTAATATAGTCAATCATCATATTATAGTGCTCGGCGGATCCTTCCAAAGCGTATGCATTATTTTCCAGAAGATCAATTTCATCCGGATCCAGATCATAGTGGGACGCCAAATGATCTTCATTAATTTTTTCGCGCAAGTTCTGTATCCCCCAATATTCACCATTGAGAAAAAGAACAACCGGTCGAAAGGCCTGTTTCTCGAGTCCCAGCGGATTTGTCAGACCAGTTATCATACCATCACGCATCATGGTATTACCCCAGTCATTTCCACTATTGCGAAGTATGAATGCTTTAAATTCTGCAATACCTAAATCCGGAAAAAGTTGATAATTCAGTTTGGCCTGGCCATACCGGCGGCGCATGAAAATGGCAAATGACTTTTGATCAAAACCGCGACTCCATCCACCAAATATTTTTATACCGGCATCGGCCTCAAAACCAAATGATCCATCCTGCTCTATAAATTCAACATGGATTGGTTTTTCCCAATCCTGCCAGAAATTCGATCCGAAATAAGGAAAATCCGGTTCAGCATTTGGACCTTTGACGTAAATTCCTGTCTGCTCATCCCAAAGATTTTTGGGATCGGTAGTTAATGACATTATTGGAAGATGCAAATCTTCCTCAAATAAGAATGTAGAAGTAATAATTGAACTTGGCATCTTACCGGATTCAAATGCCCGGGCACGTATCACAGTTGTTTTACTAATTAACATCGGATCAGTATATAATACCGCCGTTTCATCCGGCTCTGTCCCATCAAGTGTATAATATACATTACCAGTATAGGACATGCTAAAAGCCTGTGGTTCGGAATAAATACCGGTTGATAAGGAAAATATAGGATTGGGTGTTAAACCCATATAACCGGTCGAAGTATTTGAATCACCCGGAGTCGGCTCATCAAATAATCGCCAATCATCAGTTCCATCAGGTTGCCTGCCCAATGAAAGATCATTGGGTATTTCGCCATAAGCAACTGAGTCGGTAACATGACTTTCGGGATTTGTCAGATACAATACTTCACCATCGGCGCTCAAACGGAAGTTTGTGTGTAAATTTGGCAACGAGAGACTAATATAATCAGATAAACCACGGGGATTATCGGGCGGAGCCTGTAATCCCATAGTTAAAAATGGGATGGCGGACATATCAGATGAATTCAGATCATAATTATGTACCTGAACAGCCAACACATTTTCTCCCGACTGCAGGAGACCGATAAATCCGGATATGTTATATGCTTCAGGATAACCACCCTGGTAAATTTCAGCTTCACGCCAATTATTTGCACCCTGATTAAATGGAGGAACAATACCCGGTGTACCAATATTATTACGGGCAATTTCCGTATTATTTATATACGCTACAAAGGCATCATCATAGTCAATATGAAAAAACAGCGAAATAATATCGGTCGGGTCTGATATTGTAAACTTTTTTCGAATGGCCACCGACATAACCACCGGTAGGCTTGTAGCATCATCACCATCACCATAACCAAATCCACTGGGTCCCTCAGCCCAGCTATTGTCGTCAAAGTTTTTTTGGCGCCAGGTGGCTGGCGGTTCGGAAGTGCCGGACCGGTACCTGCAATTATCGCCTTTATCAATCACTGTTTCCCAGTGTGTGACCTGGATTTTTTTATCTTTACCGGAAGCGAAGATCAATAAAACTTCGTTTGGATCAAGCATCACTGCCGGAAAAATCCATTTGTTTAACCGGTCCCCATCATCACTAATACCCATACCTTCCAAATTTACAGATGTTGAGCCTGAATTATACAACTCAAACCAATCCGCAAATTCACCATCTTCATCTGCTATAGTATTAGTGTTTAATGACTGTAATTCATTTATTACAACTTCCTGAGAAAATGCTAATCCCACAAGCAGAAATAGAAACAGCAAATAGTTTATTTTTAAATAATGCAATATTTTCCTTTTTTTTAACAAATATGATTACAAAACAGTTAATTGACTGTTAATTGTATCACATAAACACCTTTTTATAATTGGCAATATCATTTCTTTAAATTACGATAAATCCGTTAGATCATTACGTTAAAGATTGATTTTACAATATGTTCAAAATCCGCGTGCAATTTTAGATTTAATGTATCGTGTGATACTGTTTTATTAATATCATCTTACCTGTCGATTGATAGGCATTTAAATCTGAGCGGACATCGAATCTATAAAAATAAATGCCGCTGAGGCCATTGAAAACGACGGCGAGATTACCGTCTTTACATCATCCGATCCTGAAAAACGACTCATCATCCGGGACACCGGACCGGATCTCTCACCGGAGACCGCCGAAAACCTGTTTACACCATTTTTCAGTACAAAGAAAGACGGACAGGGAATCGGTCTGACACTGACCAGGGAGATTCTGGTCAACCACGGTTTTCGTTTTTCCCTTAAAACAGTTCGGCAAAACTGCACCGAATTCACCATTATTTTCCCCTGAAATAAAAAGGGTGGTCTCGTCATGAAACCACCCTGCTGAGAATCTATGTCAGGCGCTATTTCATCTTTATCATCTGGTTGCTGACAGATTCATCCCACGCCGTAATCTGGTAAATATATATTCCTGAAACCACGCGGCGGCCGGATTGGTCCAGCCCGTTCCAGTAAATCGAATAGTTGCCCGCGTCTTTATACTCATCCACCAGGTTGCGAACCAGCTGACCCTGAATATTGTAAATGGAGAGGCGAACATGGTCTGCTCTGTTTAGGGTAAAGTTGATATGTGTGTCCGGATTAAAGGGATTGGGTTTGTTGCTCAATTGTGTGATATTCTCACTTTTTTCTATGGCTGCGGAATCTCCGTCGTCATCATCGCCCGGCAGGACAATGCCGAATTCCTCAAGAAGTGTATTGACGGCAGCGCGGATTTCTTCGCGGGTGGCGCCTGCTTCCCGCATTTCCCGGACAGTATCTCTGATGATACGCCGCTGTTCCCGGGTCAATTGTGATTCAAAATCACGGATACCTCGTCGCTCTCCCCTGGGGAAAAAATGAAATTGCCAATCTTCCGGCAAGTCGATGCCCCAGCCGGTCAGTAGTTCAGTTACCGCTGTGTTAATATCTTCAGGACTTGTTTTATCATCAATCAGTCCGCGGACGAGCTCATGGAGTTCCGCCCGTTGAGCGTCAGTCAAGGCAACCAATACTGAATCCGGCCGCATTCCCGGTCTTTGGCCAAATGGAAATTCACCGCGTTCAGGCAGTTCAATACCCCAGCTCAAAAGCAATTCTGTGACAGCGTTGTGAATATCCTCGCGGCTAGCTTCGGCGGCGCGCATCTCTTCAATCAGCTCAGACAGTTCGGCTTGTTGCGCTTCGGTCAGTTGAACAGAAACCGGCAGCAGTGTTCCCAGGCGAGCCGGCCTTCTCCCAGGGCCGCTCCGACGGCCGCCCGGCGCCTGGGCAAAAACAATCACGGTTAGAACCAGTGTCAGGATAAAGATCAGTTTCTTCATTTTTTTACTCCTCGTTTTTTCACAAATCAACATTAAAACACTGCTTTGACAATCATATTCCATAAATAGTTAAATCAGCATGAACAATCTTTGACTTTGATGCCGGTCAATTGATAAACACGGCGCAAGACGTTGTGCACTTACTCTTATGCACGATAGATTTGCAGTTTACCTCCCACCCTTAGCCTTCTGTCAACCACTATACAATAAACATTTTACATTGGTTCAATAACGAAAACTTGATCTAAGATATTAAGCACGTATAGTTATGAACACGGATACATCTCGCTTTTATTTTGTGACGAAAATCGTTTTAAACCGCCTGAATTCTTCGTAAACTTGACAGTTGAATTTATAAATTAGACAAGCGGGGCATATGTTCAAAAAAATCTATCAAACGCATAGGATATCTCTATGGACCCTTCTGCTGACCTTCTTTTTCCTAAGGGGTCTTCTCGCCCAGACACCAAACGGCTATTACAATGCCGCCACCGGGAAGACCGGACCGGAGCTGAAAGAAGCGCTGCACAATATCATCAAGAATCATACAGAGATTTCATACAGTGCGGCATACGATGCTCTCGAAGTCACCGACCGCGACAGCAACAATTCGGCCAATGTCACCCTGTTTTACAGCGGCTGGAGTCGCAATGCCGCTCAGCAGTACAACAACGGTGCCGGCTGGAACCGGGAACATGTCTGGGCTAAATCACACGGTGATTTCGGGACGACAATGGGTGCCGGTACCGACCTTCATCATCTGCGCGCAGCGGATGTCTCTACCAATTCCGCCCGCGGCAATAAAGATTTCGATAATGGCGGTACCCGTTATATTGACGGCGACGGCGCCACCGATTGTTTTTCCGATGCAGATTCCTGGGAACCCAGGGATGCCGTTAAAGGCGATGTCGCCCGGATGATATTTTACATGGCCGTCCGCTACGAAGGCGAAAACGGCGAACCCGATCTGGAACTTGTCGACCAGGTCAAAAGTGTCGATCTGAATACAACCGGTCACGGTTATCACGGAAAGCTTTCTACATTACTGGAATGGAACACCGAGGATCCGGTCGGTAACTGGGAGCGTCGCCGCAATGATATCATTTATTACAACTATCAACACAACCGCAATCCATTCATCGATCACCCGGAATTCGTTGCCCTGATCTGGAGCGATAATCCGCCACCTTTTGCACCGTCGGATCTGACGGCATCGGATATTACTCAGACATCTCTAACCCTGATCTGGACCGACAATTCCTCCGATGAAAACGGTTTTATCATTTATAAGGACGGCGCCGGTATTGCCACTATTAATCCGGATTCGACACGGTATCCGGTCACAGGTTTGTCACCGGGCACGGATTATCATTTCACCGTCACCGCTTTCAATACCGGTGGTGAATCTGTCGGGGCATCACTGACGGTATCGACCCTTCCTGCAGATACAAATTACGCGGTTAATGACTCCATCTTTTTCTCCGAATATATCGAAGGTAGCGGTTATAATAAAGCCCTGGAAATTTTCAACGCTTCCGGTCAGCCGACCAGTCTCGAAAACATCGTTATATTGTCAACATCAAATTATGGTGATTGGAATACCGGCCATTATGAATTTCCGGAAGGAACCCTTTTAGGGGCAGGCGAAGTCTTTGTCATTATGCACAGCAGCGCCGATGGAAGCATTCATTCTCTGGCCAATGAGCTGACCAGCTCCACGGTCGTCAATTTTAACGGCAATGATGTCCGGGCGCTGGCCTATATTGCGGATGCCGAAACGACAATTATTGATATTATCGGCTTATATGAAGATCCCGATTCCAGCAGTAGCTGGCCGGTCGCCGGAGTCGATAATGCCACGGTAAATCATACCCTTATCCGCAAATCATCGGTTTTTCACGGCAACTCTGACTGGCTCAGCAGTGCCGGCACAAATACCGATGACTCGGAATGGATTGTCCTGGCGAAAGATAATTTCGATAATCTCGGCTCACACACTGTCGACGCCGTGAACACCATTGCTTCGGGTCACATCGCCGACAGTCCTGCAGATTACCGGCTTTATGCCTGTTTTCCCAACCCCTTTAATCCGGTCACCACCATCCGGTACGAAATCCGGAAAAAAACCACCGTCAATTTCAACGTTTTCGACATCCGCGGCAATCATATTACCTCCCTCGTCCGGCAGGTTCAGCAACCCGGGCTCTACTCCGTGATCTGGAATGGAAAAGACGCCTCGCAACACAATGTCCCGGGCGGTGTTTATCTCTATCAACTGCAAACCGATGACGGTTTCACTCAAACCGGAAAAATGGTTTTGATAAAATAAACGAGGATAAAATGAACATACTGGAAAAAGTCCGGTCAACCGGTCTGCTCTTTGACGGCGCAATGGGTTCAATGCTGATAGCCGGCGGAATGAAACCCGGCATGGCTTCGGAAATTATGAATATTCAGAAGCCTGATGTCGTCCTGGAAATTCACAAAGCCTACCTTGACGCCGGTTCCGATGTCATCACCACCAATACATTCGGCGGTTCACCGATCAAGATGAAATCCGCCGGTATCGGACATCTCTGTGAAAAAGTCAACACCGAAGCGGTGCGCATTGCCCGGAAGGCGATTTCTTCACACCGGTATATCGCCGGCGATATCGGGCCCATGGGTGATATGATGGAACCGCTGGGGCTGATAACACAATCACAAGCCGAAGAAAATTTCGCCCGCCAGGCTGATTATCTGAACCGTGCCGGAATAGACCTGTTCATAATAGAAACGATGTTCGATATCAATGAATCCCTGGCTGCCATCCGGGGCATTCGGTCCGTATCTGATTTACCGATCTTTGCCACCATGACTTTTGAAAAAGGACCCGCCGGTTTCGCCACAATCATGGGTAACCAGGTTACCGAAAGCATGCAAATTCTTGTAAACGCCGGAGCATCTGCAGTGGGCGCAAACTGTTCCATCGGCAGCGATCTGATGATTGACCTGGCGGCTAACATTCGAAAAAGCGTCAACGCTCCGGTCATCATCCAGCCTAATGCCGGGATTCCTGAAACCATTGACGGTCAACTGGTCTATCCCGAGTCGGCCGAAAGCTATGCAGCCAACATTCAAAAAATAAAAGACCTGGGTGTGGAGATCATTGGCGGCTGTTGCGGGACAGCTCCCAACTATATCCGGGCAATCCGGCGGATAATCACCTGAATCAACCCCATCGCAATTTAAGATATCTAATGCTTCGCTCTCCTCTTTTTTAAAGCATTGTGTGGAAAATTCAATTAACTGTAATGTTAACAAAGCATTTGAATTATCCTTTTGTATTCCTTACTTTTATTTCAGTTAGGAAAACATTAACAAAACAAAAGCAAAGCGGTCTTCTATGAAAAAAATTTTTTTATTAATGCTGATATTGACGGTGGGTGGAATAACTCAGACACTTCCGGGCCCAACTGATATTTTTCAACAGCCGCCATTCTACGGAAATACTCCGCGCCTGATCTGCTGCTCACCCGGCGATTCCGTCATTGCATTTGTCTGGAACAAATCCGGCTATCCCAATGGCGATATCTGGCTGGCAGACATCCCCTCGGGACGTCTGCGGCAACTGACCCATTATAACGACGACCCAACCGATTTCAGAATTGAGGAGCTTCATTGGTTCCCCGATCAGGAGCGTCTGGTTTTTCTCTGGAAAGGCGATATTTACAGTATCCGTCCGGCCAGGCAGGAAAATCCGACAGCCCTGACAATGACTCCCTCGCAAGAAATACTGCTCCGGGTTTCGCCCAGGGGTCGCTATATCTCTTTTATACGGGACAATACCCTGCGTCTGTTGGATATCCGGAAAAGCCGGGAAATAGAACTCTCTAAATTAATGGCGGCCGACTGGACTAACATCAATCATTACTGCCAGGCAGGCAAGTATTCACCATACTACTGGTCGCCTGACGAATCGGCCCTGATTATTCCCTCCTGGAACGGCATGTTTGCCGGGGAATTACTCTATTTCGATCTGATCAACCACGAAACCCGAATCATTTCCCTGTCCGAAAAAGACAGCCTGATGATTCGCGACATTGCCTGGATACAGAGTGGTAAAAAGCTGGCAATTGATTGTCTGAGCGCCGACCTGAAAACCCACCATATTCTGCTTGCAGACCCGGATTTGCAACGTATTGACACATTATATACTCAAGCCAGCCCTCTCTGGGTAAGCAATTTCGGCGGCAAAATCCACTGGCTGAAATCCAGTGAAAAACTGCTGTTCGGGGACATTCAGAACGGCTACCGGCATATTTTTACAGTAGGCCTCGATCACAAAACCCCTATCTCCATTACCCGCGGCAAATGGGATGTTTTCGACTATACTGTCAATCCGGCGAAGGATCAGGTTTATTTTTCCGCCAACAAAGATAATCATTATGAGAAACATATCTATACAATCGATCCGAAATCCGAAAAAGTGCTGAATGTGTCATATATTCACGGTTCCCATGACTTCGTACTGTCGGCAACCGGCAATTATGTTGTTGATATTTATTCGACAACAGACACTCCGCCCCAGCTTTACCTGATCCGTACGTTCCCGGTCAGCAAGGCCAGGCTTTTTCTAAAATCCGACACCCGGATTCCCAACGCCGGACACCTGAAAGCCACACTGGAAAAAACAATCGTTAATCCGGTCAACGGACGAAATTTCACCTACCGTCTATGGTATCCGGCCCGCCAGTTGAGCGCTGATAAATTTCCCCTGATTCTTTTTCTGAACAATCCCGAGGGTCCGGTTGCCGATCTGCATGAATGGCAAATGAGCAATCTCATCAGTCAGTGGTTCAGCAATAAGGAATATGTGATTGCAGAGATCGGCTTTCCCGATCTCGAACAGGTTCCATACATAAGTGGTTCAACGGATTCAATTCCGCCCTGGCAGGTTCAGTTGCAGATTGTCAATATCGTTCTTGATGAGCTTGCGCAACAGGAATTCATCGATATGACCCGGATCGGCATTACCGGCTTCGGATACAACGGGTACCTGAGTATAGGCGCCATGTTAAGCCAACCGGAAACCTTCAGCGCCTGTGTGTCTATTGCACTGAACAATCGCTGGGAAACCGGCTGCGATCTTTATCAACAGATACTGTATCAGGAAATGGCCAGACGGAAGCTTGGAATCGACCTGAATTCGGCAGACATTGCCACACGGTTGCGAGGTAAATTACTTCTGATTTACAGTGATAACGATTTGCTTGCGCCACTGATGAACAGCGAGGAGCTAATCCACAAAATGGTGAACGCCCAGAAACGCATCGATTTTATCCATTATCCCTGGGAACATACGGTCATCCAGTCTGATCAGACGTATATCGATCTCTTCAATAAAATGCTGGAATATTTCGACCGCTTTCTGTAGAACTTCGGCGGTTATCCAAAAGAGAAAGTCTAATTCGGCAGACTGCTTTTGGGAGGTGGTTGGAAACCGAAGGGTATATCGGAATTCTGATCGGGCAGCTTGATCTCGCCGAATTTTTCTTCGAACTTCCGAATATTGTCCTTCAACGTATACAATAGGGTCTTCGCATGAATCGGGGTCATGATCACGCGGCTTTGAACAACTGCCTTGGGTGTTCCCGGCATAATGCGCGCAAAATCAATCACAAACTCTGCACCGGAATGAGATATGACGGTAAAATTGCTGTAATTCCCTTCGGCTTTGCTTTCGGGTAACTCTATTTTTAATTGCTTGGTAGGATTTTTATTTTCCATCAGTACCGCTCTCAATCTTAATTAATCATCGTCGTTTTTAGAACTATCATCGTAATCTTCGTCAAACTCATCCTCTTCCAAAACCTCGGGGTCAATTATATCCCAGGCATCCTCTTCAATATCGATGTCGTCATGCAGACCTTCTTTCAGTTCGATATCATCCTCAAACTCATCCCAGACTTCTTTACGCTTCTCGAATTTTGCGGGATCGATGTCGGGTTCATCATAATCCTCACGTTCGTCTTTCAGAATTTCGTCACCGTAAAGACTCATATCGAAAAAATCAATATCGTCGACAACATCGTTGTAAACCAGAAGTTCGAGAAAATCGATGTACTTCGGATCACGCAGTTTTGTTTTACAGTTTTTACAGACCAGGGCCTTCCGCAGATCCTCTTCTTTCAGCGAGGCTCCACATTCGGGACAAACCAAATCTTCCATGGGGACTCCTATTAATTAGCGGCCGTAAATATAAAGCGATATGCATACCACGTCAAGAAAAATTTTCATTATTTTTCAGCAGACATATAGCTGAATATCAGACCCTGCGATTAGTTCCCGGAATTTTGCAACAGCCGCAGCATATAGCGGTAGGATGCTTCGATGGGATCATCATTCTTTTTGGATATCTGAATGTTATAAAAATAATCCGAAATATCCGAGCGAAAGCCAAAACGCATTGCCGCTCCGCTTTTCAAAACCGCCGCGGCCGTATAGGGATGAAAATCCGGACTTAAATCCATGGCAGCCGAAAAACGGTAACTGAATAGTTGTCGATTGACATCATCATTCAGCAGGGGTTGTTTCTGCAGATTGTCCGTTGCAGGCAGCGCAATGACCTCGTTCGATTTGGCATCATTCAGCAAACCGGGATTTGCATCGTTAATCAAACAGCAGGTTCTGATTTTTTCATCTTTTAAAACCGGAGCGAAAACGCGATAGGCAATTGTTTGCGGTTGTTTATCAATCGGAAAGGCCAGCAGAACAGCCGGTTCATTGTTCACCGGGCCGACTGGTTTCCCCGGCCGGCAATCGCGCAATATCTTTTTTAATAATCGCTTCGATACAATCATTTATTTTCTTTATTCCTCTACGACTTTCGGTGTCAGGAATTTATTATATAAAAACAGGCCGATAATCGTGAGAACACCAATCATGGAAAAAATCAGCCAGAGGGTCCGTGGTTGATGCATATAATCAACAAAATGGACATATAACTTCGCACCCACAATAGCGCCGATCGATGAGCCAATCACTCCGTACAGGAAAATATAACCCATGAACGTTGCCAGGCGTTCTTTCGGGGCTGTCTGACCAATATAGCTGATAAATTTCGGGTGAGCGGTCATTTCACCGATGGAGAAAATGACAATCCCGGCGATGAAGACCCAGATGCTCGTATTGATTGCCAGAATAGCCATACCCAGTGTTCCCAATCCGATAGCCACCATCATGGTCGGCAATGCTTTGGTGTTTTTCACGATCATTGAAATAAAAATCTGCAGAATGATAATCGTCAGCGCATTGATCACCGTGACATGCTCAATATCAAAATGCCATTCGTAACCGATTCCCAGAAACCTAAGAATCCGGTTGACCGAGTGATCGAGACTGCCGGCATCCACATAATCATTCACATACCAGAGCACCGAATCAAACATCTGGAAATAGAGCACCCAAAATCCGGAATAAATGCAAATTAATAACAGAAATTTAAAATAGTCAGTAAATTTTTCCGGGTCTTCAGCATCAATTTTGAAAAGCGAAAATATCGTCAGAAAAATTACCGAAGACACAATCCGGACATAAAGGGTCAACCCGGGTAGTGCCCAGAGCACCAGGCCGCCGACAACCAGCAGGGCAATCACCGCCCGGGTTTGGGTACAGGTTTTGAAAAGACCACATTTGGCTTTAACATTCATAATGAAAAAGCTGCCCAGCACCAGCAGCATGAGATATAACGGGAAAAAGGAATCCCTGACCCCGCATAGATAAATGGACACCAAAACCAGAACAGCGGCAATACCGTAAATCAAGCGGGCTTGCCGGAGAGCCTGCCGTGCTTTCAGAAAGAGGAGCACCAGCGGGCTGTAAATAATCTCAAAGGCGTTGGCAATGGTCTGCAGGAGATCGGTCTCGTCCTCTTTTTTCTTCTCGTGCATCGGGGGCTCTTTGTAGAAGAAAATGGTTGGGATCAGCATGATACCGGTCCCAATGGCCGAAGCGATAATGACCCAGCGCCAACTGGGATCGGCGGATTTCAGAAATGGCACCAGGAACATAGGAAACAGGAAGGCTCCCAGATTGATACTCCAATAGTAAATACCAAACCCAAGGGTGGAATTGGATTTATCCGTTACACGGGCTATTGTTCCGGAAATAACTGGCTTAAAGGTACCCGCACCCAGCGCCATGAGACAGAGGGCCAGGAAAACGGCGGAATAGCTTGTCATCTGGCTGGTAATCAGATAACCGGTTCCCAGCAGCGTAAAGGCTACTGTCAGCGCCCGGCGGTAACCGAACCGGTCTGCAAGCGCACCGGAAATAATCGGTAGAAAATACAGGATTGGCTGGATCGTGCCCTTGATCAACCCGACACCCTCCTTGGTAAAACCGAGTTTCTCCGTCATATAAACCGACAGAATGCTCATCATGCCATAATAAGAGCCGCGCTCAAAAAATTCCATCGTGACGGCCAGCCAGTAAGTCGCCGGGAATGATTGAAACAAACCTTTTTTCTTCTTTGTCATATAATTAACCCTGAATAAGTTGTTATTGGAAGGAAAAATAAGATTTTCATTATTAAATCCAAAACCTTTATTCACGAATTCAAGAAAGGCATGGGGTGAAGAGAAACTTCAAATCGGTAGAGCTGAACGTAGAGGTCACAGGGCGCCGTACCGGGTTTAATCTCTCAACGACAAAAAAAGCCCCCGGATGTAACCAGGGGCTTGATGTATGGAAACCCCGACTGAATCGGGGGCAACCAGGTAAATATTACCGCAGAAAAACGACTTTCTGAGTGTTGCTGAACCCGGTGCTGCTGCTGACCTGCATGAAGTAAATACCGGTGGAAAGCAGACGATTATTCATATCCCGGCCGTTCCAGGTAAGGCTGTGCAAGCCGGGCTGGTAGGTGGTATTGGTAAGTGTATTGAGCAGATTGCCCAGCAGATC
>Ga0164318_10003976_pt1 | contig 14100 bp, 13 predicted proteins | sample GuaBasSedimGuay9_FD_113734 | JGI IMG/M metagenome (GOLD analysis project Ga0164318, IMG submission 113734) | Subseafloor sediment microbial communities from Guaymas Basin, Gulf of California, Mexico - Guay9, Core 4571-4, 0-3 cm | ecosystem: Environmental > Aquatic > Marine > Hydrothermal vents...
ACCTCATTACCTCACCAACTAACTCCCATGCTCTTACTCATCGACAACTACGACTCATTCGTCTACAACCTCGCCCGCTACGTCAGCGAACTCGGCTGGGAGCGGGAAGTGGTGCGCAATGACGCCATCACGCTAAAAGAAATCGAAGCCCTCGCCCCTACGCATATCATCATTTCCCCAGGCCCTTGCACGCCCAACGAGGCCGGAATTTCCAATGCCGTCATCCGCCACTTTGGCCCCCGCATTCCCATTTTGGGCGTATGCTTGGGGCATCAGTGCATTGGGCAAGTTTACGGCGGAAAAGTGGTGCGGGCCGGGCGTCCCATGCACGGCAAAACCTCACCAATCACGCACGATGAGCTGGGCGTTTTTCGAGGCTTACCATCTCCTTTGCGTGTCACCCGTTACCACTCCCTAGTCGTTGACCGCCAGACATTCCCCACTGATTTGAAAATCACCGCCAATAGCCCCGATGGCGAAATTATGGCTCTGCGGCACAGAGTGCATCCCGTGGTGGGCGTGCAATTCCACCCCGAAGCCGTTCTCACCGATAGCGGTCACCAGCTTTTGAGTAATTTCTTGGAGAGAGCATGATTTATCTTAATGGGAAACTACTCCCCGATAGCGAAGCTTGCATTTCCCCGTCTGACAGAGGGCTGCTTTTAGGAGATGGCCTTTTTGAAACCATGCGGGCTTATCAGGGGCATATTTTTCGAGCGGATGCTCATTTGGCGCGTCTCTTGGCAGGGGCGGAATTTTTGGGGATAGATGTGCCGGTGGGGGAGGAAGATTTGCTCCGAGCGTTGTCGCGCACATTGGAGGCAAATGGCTTGGCCCAGAGCGATGCCTCCTTGCGCCTCACGCTAACGCGGGGAACTGGTCCCCGCGGCCTGGTGCCATCCCCCAACGCGCGGCCTACCTTGCTTATCACCGCTTCCCCTCTAAAGGCGATTGTCCATCCCTCGGCCACAGCCATCATTGCTAGTGTGCGGCGTAACGAACATTCCCCTCTCGCCAATCTTAAGACGCTCAACTTTTTAGATAACGTCCTTGCCCGCAGGGAGGCGGTAGGAGCTGGCGCTGACGAGGCGCTGATGCTCAACACGGCTGAGAATCTCGCCGAGGCTAGCGCGGCCAACCTTTTCGCTGTTTTCGATGGGGTTTTGCACACCCCTCCCATGGGCGATGGTGCTCTCCCTGGCGTAACCCGCGCTGTAGTCATGGAATTGGCCCAGGGATTGGACATCCCCGTTGTTGTGGAAGCCTCTCTTGCTCCAGAGCGGCTTTTCACCGCCCAGGAAGCGTTTCTGACCAACAGCCTAATAGAGATTCAGCCCTTGGTGATTGTGAACGGGTGGAGGATTGGGGATGGGGAGGCAGGGGAGATGACGCGGCGTTTGCAAGACGCTTATAAGGAAACAGTGTAACTACTCAGGCGCTTGGGCAAAAAACTTCGGCGGTTTGGCCGGCGTAGAACTGAATAACCCTGGAAACTGAAACCTCGGAGGTCTTGGAGACCTCCGAGGTTTAGTCATAAAGGTTTTTAAAGTCTGAGGGCTAATAGTTTGTCAAGCATGAAATGATGGTTTGTAGAGCGAACGAGAGTTCTCCTGTGCCTGAAACGGGCACTCTTGTGCCCTACTATGAACACGTTAAATTACACTTGATATACCACTGAGTAGTTTTTCGTTATTTGGTGAATATCACATCAGTTGGCATGCCGGGTTTTAGTTTGCCTTGGGGGTCTTTCACGGATAGTTTGACCGCGTAGACCGTTTTTTGGCGCTCTTCTTGGGTTTGGACGTTACGAGGGGTGTATTCGGCTTGATCCGCGATGCGGATGACTTCACCTTCAAAACTCTCGCCTGGGAAAGAATCAAAGTTGAGTTGAACGGTGTCTCCAACCTGAATCTGTCCGTAGCGATTTTCGGGAATGTAAACAGTCACTGTTAATTCGTCCAGTTGACCAATGATGAGGGCTGATGTTCCGGCCTGGGTCACCTCGCCGGGTTCAATGTTGCGGGTGAGGATGACGCCATCAACGGGGGCGTAAACGGTTAATTTCTCAATTTGTAAGTTTATTAAGTCTAGAGCGGCTTCGGCTTGAGCAATGCCTTTTTCGGCGGCTTCTAGGCTTGCTTCTGCTTGGGCAATTTGAGCGTCAGCCCGGTCTACGGCGGCTTCGGCTTGTTTGACGGTTATTTGGGCAGCCCTCACGGGGAGTGAGTCTTCGCCAGTTTGCAACGCTTGAAGTTGGTCTAAGGCTAGTTCATATTGTTCTTGGGTCACGGTAAGGCGAGAACGGATTTCTAAGAGGTCTTCCGCATCTGTTCCCGAAAGTAAGTTGTTATAAGCCTCTTGGGCGGCTTTTAGTTCTGTCTCTGCTACATCATAGAGGGTCTGCGTGTAATCGTCAATTTCCGCTTTGCCTTCTGAGCCTACTTTATGGTCACGCAGGGATTCGGCGACCATGAATGATGCCTGCGCTTTGGCGAGTCTCTTTTCGGCGGCAATGAGTTTCTCGTGGCCAATGTCTTGAATGACATCCTCGAAATTCTTTTGCTCGGTTTCGTAGTCTTCTAGGTAGGATTCTAGTGTTAGTTCGGCGGCGGCTATTTTTTCTTCATTGTGGAAATACCATGCTGGGAGTTCGATCAAGTTTGGGAGGGATTCGTTCCAGGCTGCTACACGTTCGGGGGCTTCGAGGGCGCGGGCTTCGTTGATAGCTAGTTCATAGCCAATTTTGGCGGCTTCTACCGCTATTTCCGCTTCTGTTTTTACTGATTGCGCGACAATAAGCGCGGCTTCTGCTCCTTGCAGGGCTGTGTGAGCGGATTCTAGTTGAGCTTGGGCTTGGTTTTTTTGAACTTTTAATAGCTCATCGTTAAGTTTGTACAAGGGATCGCCAGCCTCAACGTGGTTGCCTTCGCTGACGTATATTTCCACTATTCGCCCGCTTAATTCAGAAGAAACGGATACCTCAATGGCTTCTACCACACCAGAGGCGGTAATGGCATCTTCTTCTTCGCTGGCGGTTGTCATGGGGAGGGCGTCACAGCTGGTAAGGGAAATTAGTAATAACAATAATGCTAAGGTTAGGGCGATGATATTTTTGTTTTTCATGATCTGCCTCCATTTATGCGTCTTGCATGCAAGCGATAAACACGTCTTCTAGGGATGGTTCAATAATGGTCATTGAGCTTAAGCGGATATTAGATTTTTTGATGATTTTGCGAATGGTACTTTTTTGCTTTTTTAAGTCTGGAGCTATTAAGTGTACAAGGTCTCCATAAAGTTCAATCTCCGCGCAGGAGATTTTCCCGCGCTGGTTTGCTTTTCGTAAGATTTTTATGATGCGTAATGGGTCTGAAGTTTCGATTTCTAAAACTTTCCCAGCCATGACATCTTTTTTGATTTTTCCTGGCGACCCGAAGGCAATCATTTTTCCTTGTTGAATGAAGGCTAATCGGTGACAGTGTTCGGCTTCGTCCATGTAGTGGGTGGTGATGAAGACAGTGATGCCTTCTGCTACTAAGTTGTATAATAAATTCCAGAAAGCCCGCCGAGAGATGGGGTCAACGCCGGCGGTTGGCTCGTCTAAGAAGAGTATTTTGGGACGATGGAGGATGGCAGAACTTAGGGCTAGGCGTTGACGCCAACCCCCAGACAGAGCCTTGGTGGGGGCGTTTTCGTGTTCCTCTAAGCCTGACATTTCAATAGCTTCAGCAATTCTACTTTTTAGCTGTTCGTTGCTTAATCCATAGGATTGACCGTAGAAGTTCAAATTTTGGAGCACGGTCAGGTCATTGTAGAGGCTAAAGCGTTGGGACATATAGCCTACTAGGGGGCGAATTTCTCGGTGGCCGTGGCTGACGGGTAGCCCTAAGACGTTTACGCTGCCTGAAGATGGGGTTAGCAAACCTAGCATCATGCGGATGGTGGTTGTTTTCCCCGATCCGTTGGGACCGAGAAAGCCAAAAATCTCTCCGCGTTTGACGTTGAAGCTGATGTTATCTACAGCTGTAAAGTGGTCAAATCTTTTGGTTAGGCCATTAATGGAAATTGCTGGTTGGTTAGTGTCTTTCATAATTATCTCAATCTATATTGCGGCGGATAAAACGCCAAGAGAAGGTGATGACGACTAGGCCGATGCCAAGGAGGGCAAGTACGTTTGGCCACAGCACATTTATTCCCGCGCCTTTGAGGAGGATGCCGCGCATGATGGTTAGCCAGTGGTGCGCGGGGATTATTTTAGCGACATGTTGAATGACCATTGGCATGCTTTCTACTGGGGCGGCGTATCCGGTAAATATGAAATCTCCCATTCCTATTAGCATAACCAATAAAAAGGCTTGGTGCTGGGATTTAGAAATTATAGATATAACCATGCCTTTGCTTAGTTCTACCAGTAAATACACGAATGCGAGCACGAACAAGAGAAGCAATGACCCGCGGATGGGAACCTTGAAAGCTAAGTGTACCATCCCAAGCATGAGAGCGAAATCGGATAGGCCGATCATGATGACGGGGATAGCTTTTCCAATTATTAACTCAAAGGAAGAGAAAGGCATGACCAGCAGTTGTTCTAATGTGCCTAGTTCCCGTTCGCGCGAAAAGGCTAAGGCGGCAAAGAGGAGGGTGGTGAATTCAAGCATTAGGCCTAATTCGGCTGGCGTTGAGTAGAGTGCTTCGCTAAGGGCTTCGTTGAACCAGACTCGTAGACTTAATCCAAAACCTTGGAACGCATCGGGGTCTATGCCCATTCGATTGACGATGATGTTTTCTCCAATGTCTCTGGTTACCCCTTCAATGGCCCGCCACGCCTCCATAGCGGGAATGCTTTCTGCTCCATTCAGGATGACGGAGAGAGTGGGGTGTCCATCAAAGGACGCTATTTCTTCGGAATAATTGGGCGGGATAATTATTGCGGCGTTGATTTTTCCTCGGTCTAGTGCGTAGGTAATGGGTTCCATCGACTCTGCATAATCAAGACGAAATGTCCCTGTATTCTCTAGAGCGGTGATGATCTGGCGGCTGGCCGCGCTTTGATCCTGGTTCCAAATCATAAGTGGGAGATTAGTCATTGGACGGGAAGTTGCCCACCCTACCAGCAGCAATTCAAGCATGCCTCCAAAAAGCATGAATGCCGGCATCCACCAATCGTTTAGGAGATGAATGAATTCTTTTTTTACAAGGGCTCGTATCCGTCTGAACATGGTATTGTCTCTGGGTTGAGTAGTATGGTAAGTCGGTAATATTAGTAAATTGGTGGGTTAGTTCCTTTGCGTTCTTTGGTTGCTCTGCTCACTATCCCAATTTTTTCTTGAAGAATAAAGCCGCGACTCCTGTGAATGCAAATCCCAATCCGGTTAGCATTACGGCATAGGGCCAGAGTACTTCTAGTCCCACGCCAGTGAGGAAAATGCCTCGCGTAATAATGGCATAGTGGGAGCCTGGCAGGAATAAGGCTTCCATGCGCATTATTTCAGGCATGGATGCCAAAGGGAAGAAAATGCCGGTTAGGAAGAAACCGGGAAAGAAAATCACTAAGAACGAAAGGGCTAAAGCAGAGGCCTGAGTGGGCATAAAAACGCCTACAATTAAACCCATACTTAGCACGCCAAAGAGAAACAGCGTTGAGAGAAAGAAGAAGAGCAAAAAGTTCCCATTAAAAGGAATCTTGAACCATAGCATGGCAACGGCAGGGATGACGATAACATTGACCAATCCCGCGAATATGTATGGAATCATTTTTCCAATTAGCAGTTCTGCGCGACTAATTGGAGTTGCCATCAATTGCTCTAAGGTTCCATGTTCTCGTTCGTGCGCTATTGTGAGGGCGACCGAAAGGGCAGGCAGTCCCAAGACCATAGAAATCAACCCTGGAATAAGGTCGTTGCGGGGTTTTAGGCTGGGATTGAACCAGGTGCGAACTCGGAGATCTATGGGTTGAAGTGAGTCTATAGCCATCCCCATGGCTTGAAGTTGCTCAGAGACAGCTTGGTTGATGAATTCTTCAGCCCGCCAAGCTATGTGGTCAACGGCAAAAGCGCCGCTTTCTGGCTCTGTGCCGTCAATGATGACTTGTAGCGGCATGCCTTGTAAAGCATAAATCTCATTGGCGAAGTCAGGAGCCAATATCAAGGCCGCTTTGATATCCTCTGACATAAGCATGTTTTCAATTTCTTCTATTGTCTCAACCTGGGCATAGAGGTCAATGTCTTCGCCGGCGGTAATTTGCTGAACAAAGGTGCGCGACAATTTGCTCCGATCGTGGTCTAGCACAGCAATGGGAACATGGCTTATATCAACAGTGAGAGCATAGGCGAACAATAACAACATGGCCAAAGGAGCGGCTAAGACCAAGAACAAAGTGCTTCTATCTCGGAGGATATGTTGGATTTCTTTGCGGGCAATCGCCCAAAGGTGTCGAATTGACATAGTTGTCGGTTCCAGCTTTCTGGAACAGCCTAATTAGCGCCATCCATTTGGCGGATAAGGGAAATGAACGCCTCTTCCATACGGGTAGGGGCTATTCTGGCTGATTGGTAACTGATATTCTCTTTTTTTAATGCCTTCTTAATTTGATGTAATCGTTTTTTTCCATCATCAACCAAAATATGGAGTGCCTCCCCATAAGTTTGGATTTCTAACACGCCCGACAACGAGCTAATCAAATCACTAGCGTCTCGCCAATGATCAGAATGGATCTCGACCAGTTCGCCCTTGATTTCTGCGCGTATCTGGCGGGGTGGAGCGCATTTGACAAGTTTACCCTCATACATCAGCCCCACCCGTGAACAGCGGTCAGCTTCATCCATATACGGCGTGCTAACCAGAATGGTAGTGCCTTCAAGGTGCAGCTCAGTGAGGATGTTCCAGAATTCACGGCGCGAAACAGGGTCAACGCCTGTGGTTGGCTCATCAAGCAACAAAATTGGCGGTTGATGGATTAGAGTGCAGGCCAGGGCTAATTTTTTCTGCATCCCGCCCGATAGATGGAGCGCGCGCCGGTTTTTAAATTCTGTCAGTCCTGCAAAAGACAACAGTTTTTCTGTGCGCTCTTTTTGTTGATTGGTATTCACATCATAGAGTTCAGCAAAGAACAACAAGTTTTCGATAACCGATAATTTAGCGTAGAGACTGAATTCCTGCGCCATGTAACCAATTTTGGACTTTATTGTCTCTGCTTGAGTGGCTAGATCATAGCCAGCAACACTAGCCGAACCTTCTGTGATGTTCAGTAACCCGGCCAATAACCGGAGCGTGGAGGTTTTGCCAGCCCCGTCAGGCCCAACCAGGCCAAAGAGTTCCCCTGGCTGAATCGTTAAATCCAAGGCATCTACTGCGCGTGTTTCCTTGAAAAGTCGAGTAAGCTTTCTTGTTTCGATGATAGGCGTGTCAACCATATCTTTCCTGTTTGGAAGTCTACTATTTTTTAGCGACGCGAATAAGCCAAAGGACGGCTAGGGATGCCATTGGAGGCTCAAGAGCTACACCGAAATATTTCAATGTGTTGCTAAACCCCATGGCGGGAATTACGTACCAATCCAGAAGACCAGTGAGGATAGCGGCGATAACCGCGACAATATAATCACCTTTGACGCCAATGGGGCGGTTATCTTTCCAAATAGCCCCTGCGGCTGCGCCTACGATTAAACCAACAACAATCATTGCGGCAATTAGAATTAGAATATCCATGATTTTTTTCCTTGGGGAAACTAAAAAGTAGGGTTTCTGTTGAGTTAGTATTGTTCAATTCAGCAGGGAGCTTTCAGGCCATCAAGCAGAAGTTGAACGCGGAAAATACGGGATGGTTCACAAATATGTAGACACTTTCCAAACCAATATGTTACTGCGAAGAATGTTTTTTCTAGCTACCTGACAGTTTAAAAATTAGCCTTGGTGATAGAACGCGGATGACGCTGATTGGGCAGGTTTGCGCGGATTTCAATCATTTTTAAGTTTTTAATCCGCGTTTATCCGCTACATCCGCGAGGCCGTAGGCCTATCCGTGTTCTATTTTCCTGCTTTTGCCAAAGTGTCTCCGGTAGCTAGTGTTTTTTCATCGTTCTTATGAAAACGGGAACCAGATCGGGATCAAAATGTTTTCCAGCTTGAGATTGGATAAAGAGAAGAACTTCTTCTTTTGGGCGTGCGGGATGGTAAGGGCGGGCGGTAGTGAGAGCATCATATACATCGGCAAGTGCTAGGATTCTCCCGCCAATTGATATCCCTTTTCCTTTTAACCCGTTTGGGTATCCTTTCCCATCCCAGCGTTCATGATGGTGATAAATGTACGGCAAAATATCGTGCAAATGACTTACTCCCTGTAATATTTCTACTCCCGCGGCGGGATGTTGGCGCATCAAAAGCCATTCTTGCTGGGTAAGCTTGCCTGGTTTATTTAATATTCTGTCTGGGATGATGATTTTCCCGATGTCATGGAGCCGAGCGCTAAATTCTAGGCGGCGCAAATAGTCTGGAGGCCAGAATAGATCTTCTGCGAGCCAGAGAGCGTATTGGGTGACGCGGCCTACATGACCACCGGTGTATTGGTCTCTGCCTTCAATAGCGTTGGCTAAAACAGTCACTGTTTCTAAATAAGCGCGATTGATGTGAGATATTCTCACTTCAGAACTGCGCAACATGCGAGCATTAATAATAGCCACCAAATCTTTGGTATCAATGGGCTTGGTCAAATAGTCTTCCACCCCCAATTCTTTGCCGGTTTGAATATCTTGTGGAGATGCGGCAGACGTGAGAAAGATAAAAGGAATAGGCGCCCACTCCTCATTTCTGCGTATAGCTTTAAAAAATTCAATTCCATCCATTTGGGGCATGTTAATATCAGAGAGAATTAAGTCGGGTGTGAATTGTCCAAGCATTTCTAACGCTTCTAGACCATTTTCGGCTTGGCGAGTGGCATAGTTCTCAATTTGCAGCGCGCGTGAAATCGCTTGACGGACATTATCATTATCGTCTACGATGAGGATAGTATTTTGAGAGATAGGGACAGTGGGGTTTGTCATTTTGCAATGGTAAATCTTTCCTAAAAAACGGTCAATAGTTGTTTTAGTGGATTAAGAGGTTTTTGTAGTTTTTAGGGCTGCACCATTTGCAAAGCAGGGTCGCCGAAGAGCATGAACGTTTGCATAACGTCATGTGAATCGGCGGGGATTTGCCGCCAGGCCTGAAGAACAATATCACCCAGACGCGGAGAGGATGAAGAAAGTAAAGTTTCTGCCAATGCATCACTGAGAGCATTTTGGTTGGTCGGCAGAGTCAGGCTTGAAGGCGCCAGCACTGCCACTGCTCCTCCCTGGGGATTCCAGAGCAAACTTTCAGTGAGAGATTCTATCTCAGGGTGAGTAAAAAAACCTGCTAAACAGGTGAAATTAAGGATAATGGGAAGCCGCTCCGTGTTTTTAAGTTCTGCCGCGTTTTCTGAGGTAAAAAATTGGTCTTTGCTCCACATTTTCATGCTTCCGTGCCCGAAATAAGCCATCAGAAAAACACCTTCTTCAAGTTCTCTTTGGATTTCTTGAGCGGCAGTAGTATTGCCTGCTTCTGGAGCGATGAGCGTGGTTTGGTAGGGGAGATGGAAGTGTTCTAAGAATGTTTGAGCATGCGTTTTGAAAGAATCTTCTTGCCCATCGGCTACAGCGACAATATGTTTTCTCCAATCGGAGGCGGGAGGCGTTTCTTCGTAAGCGATAGTTTTTTCAACGAATATTCGCGCCTGTTTGGCCGTGCGAACAGGGATACGGCCAATAGCTATATCTGGCCAGGGGTCTTTTTCAGAGTCGTTCAGTTGGCTTAGAGGAATATCGCTGCTGGTTTGGCCGCCATAGATAGTGTCAACGAAACAAGTGGGCAGTATATGCCCCTCTGTGGGGAATTTATACCCCTTGGGATCGTAGGTGGCATCACCCACCAAGAGGATGTACCGTGGGGCGGGGTTCCACCTTTCAGCAGCGTGTTGCAAAAATCGGCGGATGGCCATTGGGTCTGGAAACCCGTCTCCAAATTGATCGTAAATTGCTTCTGCGGAGATGCCTTGGGACAATAAGCCTTGCGCCTGACGATGGGCGATGAGCGGCTCTAAATTGGCAAGCAATTCGTCTGGTCCAATGACTAAATAATCCGCTCCCTGGCTGGGGTCTTTGAGGTTAGGTGTTAGGGCAAGGGGCAAAATTTGGGAGGGTGAAAGGTAGCCCTTGGAGCCAACGGCTATGTAATGGTGGTCTGGTTCTCCCTGGAAAATTGACTCTGCGGCGGCGGTGAGTTGTTTGGCCGCTGGGGAAGAGGTAACGTCAAAGATGACGGGATCACCACCAAATCTGGTTAGTCGCAAGGGAGTGTCGCCCCCTTCAAAAAATAGCACATCGTTTTGGGCTTGCGCTTCCCGCGGGTAGGTAATTTCCACCCAATCTAAAAATGTAATATCAACAATGTTTTCTATGTCGCCGGGAGCAGTAATCTCTAGGGTATTTTCTCCTGAGTGGAGGACGTTTTCGGGGATTTTCGCCGCGATAGTTTCTACAATTTTTCCATTCCAAGTTTGGTCGGCAATAAGGTTTTCGTTAATACTTATTTGAATGTGGTGATTGGGCTCGGAAGACGCTTGGGTGCTTCCCCAAAACTTGGCCTGGAGAGTCCCAGTTCCGGCGGCGGCATTGTCAAGCGTGAAGGGGATGGCAATAGTTTGGGGCGCGATGAACCTTTGCCCCAGCCATGAGCTTTCGGGAGCGAGTGGCTCGTAGAAATCGTTTTGTTCTAAGTGGAGGTGGGCAGTGTAGGAGTCGTTGGGCGGGGATAGGGAAGCTTGGTACGTTTCTGTGGGGCTGGAACTTTCCCCTTGCCCGGGGACGAGAATGAACGAGTTGTAGTTTGTATAGAGACTGTCAGGTTCGGGAGCGTAAAAATAAACCGCGGATTGCTCTATCCAAAAGGGTTGCACATCTCCCCGTAAAGTGAGGTGGAGTTTAGCAGGTATTTCAGACCAACCTAGTTCTTGGGCGGTGACGCGGTAAATTCCCTCTTCGGAGGTTAGTATTTTCACGCCAGCAGGGCTTGAAAGAGGTGTGTTTGGTGTGCATCCCCCTAGGATAAAGAACAGGATGACCCCGAGGAGTGAAAGTTGCGATTGTTTGAAGAGCGTCATGCTAGTTGTTGGGGCGGATGAATTTGAAGTAGGCGACACCTAAGAGTACCCAAAAGATGATAATTCCGCCGATGATGCTAAAAGTGGAGGTGAGTTTGGCTAAAGGGGAGCTAGTTTCAGTGTGAGATTGGGTTGGCTGCGCGCCGGGGAGGGGTTTGGCAGTGGGGGTTTTGGTCGGAAAACTGAGTTGCTCAGGGAGGGATATTTCTGCCTCGGGCGGGGTGGCAGTTGGTGTTGTGCTAGCTGTAGGGCTGACTGAGGGAGTAGGGGAGATGGTGGGCGTGGGGGTAAGCGAGGGGCTGGCGGAGGGGTTGAAAGTGGGCGTTTTGCTGGGCTGGGTGGTTTTTGTAGGTGTGCTAGTGATGGTAGGTGTTTCTGGCGTAGAGGTAGGTGTAAGGGATGGTGTTGGCGTTGCGGGGCCTACTACGACCGGCCCGTGAAAACTTGAGTTGTTATTGATGTCTACGTCTTCAAGTTTGTAATAGTAATTTGTATTGAGGATGATGTCGGTATCGGTGAAATTATATAGTGCTCCAGTTATATCGCCTTCACCGTATATAAAGCTACTGATGCGTGTGTACTCGGCGTCTGGGCTTAAACTGCGAACAACATAAAAACCCGCAAGATCCATTTCTGAGGCGGTTTCCCATTCTAGGTACACCTCTTCTCCTTCTAAAGTAGCTGTGAAGTAGTTTAAGGTAATGGCCGCGCTAACGACTGTGATTGCGATAGAGAGGGTGAGGAACAGCACAAGTATGAGAGATATTGCCCGTACGGCAGGGGCAAAAGATGGTTTATGCTGGAAGTGTAAGCTCATGGGTTTCTTGTTGTTTTTATATTGTCTCAAGCATCTCTTTTTTTGCGAGATCATTGATGAATTCCAAAACGTCTTCTTCTGCCGTAGCTTGGTCGACTGTGTATTCCTGATGCAAAGCAGACGCGATTTCTTTAACGCTTCGATTTCCATCTAAAAGTTCCCATACACGAGTGCCAACTTCATTAAGAACTTTTACCTTGCCCTGCACGGGGAGAACTAGAACGGCTTCATTATCGACAGTGCGTCCTACAATATCTGGGTTGGGGGTAGGGATTGATTCTAAATTAAACATAGTTGTATTCCTAATAGATGCGCTAAATTTTGAAACTGCCTAAGATTAAAAGTTTGGTGGCTAGTCTAAAGGGAAAGGCGAGTAGTTTATGCAATAACGAGACGCCTCGGATTTGTTTTTCGCCAAATATCTGAGAGGTAATTCGGTCAACAAAGTTAAGTAATTGAACTTGGCAAAGATTGATTTTGGCAATAGTTCGATTGTTGTTTTGCCAGACCTGCGATTGTCTTTCTAGGGAGAGGCCTTTTTTCTGAATGGCACATACCCTGCCGAGGACTAAGTCTGGCTTTAGAGGAGGGTCAAGTTTAAGGGCGTTATCGCCTTTAGTAAGCCAATGGTCTTTTTGTTTGGCAAGCAATCGGTGCGTAAACAGGGATTGATAGTTTTCAAAGACGATTATATCACCAGCCTGATAGTTATTTTTAGCGCCATGTTCCACAATTACGGTATCGCCAGTTATTAAGAGAGGCGACATGCTTTGGCTAATAACGTTTAGGTGTACTGGACCGCCAGAAGCAAGAGTTTCTTTGAGGATAGCAATTAGTTGTTTTTCAAATGCAGCAGTGTTAGATGCTTTCATTTAGTGATGTGCGTCTCCATCGGCGTTGGTGTCTCGCACGGGGAGGGGATAGTCGCCAGCAACGTACCACTTTAGCGGAGATAATCCCAGGATATACCATTTACCGTTTGAGGGTCTCAATATAGCTATGTCTATTTCCCCATTTTCATTGTAATCACCGGGGACTGGAATGTCTCCTGGAAGGCCCCAAGACACAAAACTTTGGCCCATGATGTACCAGTTTCCATTTGAGGGGCGGTAGACGGCAATATCGTCATCGCCATCGCCATCGTAATCGCCAGGGACGGGGATGTCGTCTAAGGCGCCCCATTTTACTGGTGCTTGTCCGTAGATGTACCACTTCCCGTTTGAAGGGCGGTAGATGGCTATGTCACAAGTCCCATCGCCATCGTAATCCGCTGGGGCTGGGATGTCGTTTGGTATACCCCAGGGAATAAAACTTTGTCCTTGGATGTACCAGTTTCCATTTGTGGGGCGGTAGACAGCGAATTCATCAATCCCATCGCCGTTGTAGTCGCAAGGCATGGGCACATCGCCTGCTGCGCCCCATTTTATGGGAGTTTCTCCATAGACGTACCATTTTCCATTTGAGGGGCGGAAGATGGCTATATCTGTATCTCCATCTCCATCGTAGTTGCCGGGGACGGGCAGGTCGCCAGTTCGTCCCCATTGAATTTGTCCTTCATCCATGCTGAACCATCTCCCATTGGAGGGGCGATACACAGAAACGTCTGTATCACCATCTCCATTGAAATCGGCCATAGTTCTATTTGGTGATGTCTGAATTTGAAGGGCGGGGTCTCCAAAAAGCGTGAATGTATGGAGTAAGTCGTAATTATTTCCCGTTCCATAAAGGAATAGTTTACTAGCCAGAGTCACGGCTCCGAAGTCTGTGGTGTTGTCGGTTATTAGAGCCTGATAAAACCCTTTGGCCAATGAGTTGTGCCCGCTACTGTTTCCTTCGCCGGTGGGGGCAAAAGCGCCAATGTATCCGCCATTGCTCGCTCGCAACAGATCGCCGACAAGGCTTGGACGTTCCGGGTAAATCCAATAGCCATCGTGACAATCTAAAGATAGGCCTACTGGGAGTTTTGTTATATTCGTCAGTCTGGGAACATCATTAGTAGTTAATACATTGTGTGCCCAGTAATCGACAGTAGCGTGACCAGCATAGGTCATTAACAACGCGCCTGAATTGTTTAATTCATTGATAAGGGCTGTGGTTGCTGCCGGACATAGATTTG
>Ga0164318_10003977_pt1 | contig 14100 bp, 18 predicted proteins | sample GuaBasSedimGuay9_FD_113734 | JGI IMG/M metagenome (GOLD analysis project Ga0164318, IMG submission 113734) | Subseafloor sediment microbial communities from Guaymas Basin, Gulf of California, Mexico - Guay9, Core 4571-4, 0-3 cm | ecosystem: Environmental > Aquatic > Marine > Hydrothermal vents...
AGGGGCGGAGGAGCTTAGAACGCTTCTCAGAAGGCTCGGCATTGTTTCCGTGGTGGAGAAGGTTCCTCTAGGCTGGGGCGCGACAGTTAAGGGAGTTAAGGAGGTTAGGAAGCTGAGCAGACGTCTCGGAAGGGAGTACCTCCTATCGAAGGATGTTGATCTGTCGGAGGACCCGGAGCAGATTTACCACATGAAGATAGGGAACCTCCTCTTCACCGAGGTTGAGGAAGTTTCCAAGACGCAGTACAGGGGCTACCTCTACGACCTGTCAGTGCCTCCAACCCATGCCTTCATAGCTAACGGGATAGTGGTGCATAACACAACACTCCTCGACAAGATCAGGGGGACCGCTGTGGTTAGGAAGGAGCCCGGTGAGATGACTCAGCATGTGGGGGCTTCAATGATCCCTGCCTCAGTGATTGAGAAAATTATTCAGCCCCTCAAGCAACTATTCCCAATAAAGCTCACGATACCCGGACTGCTCTTCATAGACACGCCGGGACATGAAGCATTCTCCAACCTGAGGAGGAGGGGCGGAAGCATAGCCGACTTCGCGATCCTCGTCATCGACGTTATGGAGGGGATAGAGAAGCAGACGATTGAATCAATAAACATACTTCTCTCCAGGAAGGTCCCCTTCGTAATAGCAGCGAACAAGATAGACCGGATATATGGGTGGAAGCCGCAGCCCGACACCCCATTCCTGGAATCCATTAAGAGGCAGGAGCCCAGGGTTGTTGAGGAGCTTGAGAGAAGGGTCTACACCATAGCAGGCCAGCTGGCCGGACTAAACATACCTGCGGAAAGGTTCGACAGGATAAGGGACTTCAGGAAAGCAATAGCTATAGTGCCCGTCTCCGCCAAGACAGGTGAGGGGATCGCTGAGCTCCTCGCGGTACTCGCAGGCCTAACCCAGAAGTACCTCACTAAAAGAATACTTTTCACTGCAGGGCCGGCTAAGGGCGTCGTGCTGGAGGTTAAGGAAATCACAGGCCTAGGCACATGCATAGATACGGTGATCTATGACGGCATCCTGAGGAAAGGGGACACGATAGTTGTTGGAGGGGTGAAGGAACCGATAGTGACTAAGGTTAGGGCCCTACTCATGCCTAAGCCGCTGGAGGAGATGAGGGTTGTAGGCGAGTCGGCATTCAAGAACGTTGACGAGGTAGTTGCCGCCGCCGGCGTTAGGATAAGTGCCCCCGGCCTCGACGACGCTCTTGCGGGAGCTCCCCTATACGCAGTGGAGGATAAGGCATCGGTTGATGAGGTCGTTAAGAAGGTTTCTGAGGAGGTTACGCAGGTAAGGTTCTCTAAGGACATTACGGGCGTTGTGGTTAAGGCAGACACGCTCGGCACTTTAGAGGCACTCGTCTCAATGCTTGAGTCTCGGGGTGTGCCTGTCAGGCTTGCTGATGTGGGGCCTCTGACGAAGAGGGAGGTTCTGGAAGCCTCCATAGTGGCGAAGCAGAACAGATATTTCGGGGTGATACTCCTCTTCAACGTGAAGCCCCTCCCGGACGCTGAGGAGCTTGCGAGGAAGGAGAACGTTAAGGTGTTCAGCGACTCAATAATTTACAGGCTGATAGAGTCCTATGAGAAGTGGGTTAAGGAGGAGAAGTCTAAGGAGCTGTACTACGAGCTTCAGGCCACAGTGTTCCCAGCGAAGATCCATGTGCTTCCAGGCTATGTGTTCAGGAGGAAGGACCCTGCAGTCGTCGGTGTAAGGGTTCTTTCAGGAGTTATCAGGCCTGGTTACCCGTTGATGAGGGATGACGGGAGGCCTCTCGGGAAGATATACCAGATTCAGCATAAGGGGAAGAGCGTTTCTGAGGCTAAGGCCGGGGCCGAGGTAGCTATATCGATAGTTGGGAACGTGCTTGTTGGGAGGCACTTCGATGAGGGAGACATTCTCTACACAGACCCTACTGAGGCCGACCTGGAGAAGGTTCTGACGAAGTTCAGGGACATGGTTGATGAGGAAATGATTGAGCTGATCAGGGAGCTGATTAAGGTTAAGCAGAAGAGGGAGAAGAGGTTCGGCCTACCCGTAATAATGCTTCTGAAGAAGATGGGTAAGCGTAAGTAGTTTTTATTTGTTTTAGAAGTCTCCGCAGTCCTCCCCGAAAATTACGCTGGACTCATACTCGAACCTTTCAGGGCTGTCGGCAGCATGCACCACGTTCTCCTGAATCGATAAGGCGTAGTCACCCCTAATGGTTCCGGGGGCCGCCTCCCTTCCGTCAGTCTGCCCTATAAGCTTCCTCACAACACTGATTGCCTTATCGCCCTCAATAATCATAGCGACGACAGGCCCTGAAGACATGAAGGAAACCAGGTCGTTGAAGAAGTGCTTACCTCTATGGATGTCGTAGAGCCTCTCAATACATTCCTTCCTCGGGTAAATCATCCTCAGCTTAACTATCTTCAGGCCCTTCCTCTCAACCCTCCTAATCACTTCACCGATAAGTCCTCTCCTAACGCCGTCCGGCTTAACTATTAGGAGGGTTCTCTCGCTCATGCCCTGCTCGACCTCTTACCGAGGTAGTACTTGCTCCACGGAACCCTCTTCGGGTCCCTGCCGAGCTTGTAGTTCTTGAAGCACTTGCTTGAGCAGAACCAGAGTATGGTGCCGTCATTCTTCACATACATCAGGCCGGTCCCTGGAGGGATCGGCTTACCGCAGAAGGAGCATTTCCTTATTCTCGGCATTACTTATCCCCCACTCACTTAATGGTTCCGAATAAAAGCTTTGGTTACTACCTCCTCGTGGAGAGCTTCCTTGCCTCCCTCTCAGTCTCCCTGAGAATCACTATGTCGCCGACCCTTACAGGGCCCTTAATGTTCCTGGCGATGATCCTTCCCTTATCCCTTCCTTCAAGAACCCTTACCCTGACCTGGGTTATCTCCCCAGTGACCCCGGTTCTTCCAACAACCTGAATAACCTCTGCCGGGAAACCGAACTCCTCAATAATGTTCACGTCCGGCTGACTCACATCCACCTTCTTACCGCTTTCCTCACTCACTACCGACACCACTCAACTAAGGGTTAACTACTTAAAAGGATTATTATAGATATCTAGAAAAGATATGTATTAAAAACGGGTTTTTCTCCCGTGTTATTGTTTTGAGTCTCCCTTAACCCTGAGTCTTCAGGTCCTGGTAGGCCTTATTCAGCTCCTCGAGGAGCTCTCTGGCCTCGCCTTCCTCAACGATCGCTACCGCCGCAGCAGCTACCTCAATACCGGCTGCCTCGCCAAGCCTCTTCTTGCTGGGGACGTACAGGTAAGGCACCTTCTTCTCCTCGCAGAGGAGAGGCAGATGCATCACGACCTCAGGCGGGTCAACGTCCTCAGCGATCAGCACCAGCTTAGCGATGCCTCTCTCAACAGCCTTAGTTGTTTCATTGGTTCCTTTCCTAACCTTGCCTCCAGTCTCTCTAGCCTTCTTAACGGCTTCATAAGCCTTCTCAGCTATTTCGGGAGGTACTTCAAACCTTACATATGGGGGTTTGCTCATTCTCATCCACCTCGTCGTCGCAATCAATACTTAACCAACGCTTTAAAAAGCGTTACCTACTGAAGGAAACCTACTCATGGATGAATACAGCCTTAACAGGCTTCCCGGGCTCCTGAATCTTGATGAAGCCGAACCTGACGAGCTGCGCCTTCTCACCCTTCTCCAGCATGCCTAGTTCAGGCTCCGCCACAGCCTTAATGGTTCTCAACTCAAGCTCCTTAGGAACGACTATCTCTGCCTCAATACTTCCTTCCCTAGGGACCCACTGCACGATGCTGTATCCCTTCTCCCTCGCGTCGTTGAGTGATGTGCCTGCGTAAACCCCTTCAGCCACATCCCTGCTGACATCCTCAATCTGGACGTTGCAGAACTCCATGAGCCTCATCCCTCCTTTCCTAGTAGCTTTCTCCAGATCCTGCGCCTCTACATAGACCTCGAGAACACCGTTGTTCGGGGTTAGCTTAATCGTTCTCTTCCCTAACTCCTGATTATCGGGATGGTTAGGTATAGTTACTTCGGCAGGCCCCCCGTACTCATTAATACGTAGGAGGACAGGCTTCGTTACTGCCATAAGCCTCTTCGTTTTGGGGTCTATGAGCTTCCTGTTCGCGGCCGCTATGTTGTCCCAGCTCACCACCGCGTCGGTGGACTTAGCCCCCACATCCATAATTATCTGCCTTATCGCCTCAGCCTCTATTCCTCTGTTTCTGAGTGAGGCTATAGTCCCGAACCTTATGTCGTCAGGGCCGCTGAACCTTCCGGGGTTCTCGGACATTATTTTCTTGATCTGTGACTTGCTGAGTATTAGACCTTCGAGCTTGAGCCTGCCTAAATTAATTACTTCAGGGTATTCCCAGCCCATATGGGCGTATAGGTAGGACTGCTTAACCGTGTTTATGGAGTGTTCCTTACCTCTAAGTATGTGGGTTACTTGGAGTAGGTGGTCGTCAACACCTGCCGCGAAGTTATATGTCGGCCAGGCCGCATATCTGGAACCTACTATCGGGTGCGGGTTTTTGTCAGTATCTATTATTCTGAAGGCTACCCAGTCAATCACCGACGGGTCCTTATGGGTGATTTCCGTCTTAACCCTTAGGACCGCCTCCCCCTCACCGAAGTGTCCGTTAATCATTTTCTCGAAGAGCTCCAGGTTCCTCTCGATTTCCTGGTTCCTGTGCGGGCATGGCTTCCTAGCCAGTTTATATGTCCTGAACTCCTCCTGAGTGCAGAGATCTACGTAAGCCCCTCCCCTCCTAATAAGCTCCTTAGCCATGTCGTAGTATATCCCCATCCTTAGGGACTGGATGTATTCCTCCTGCCACTCAACGCCGAGCCATCTTAGATCCTCCTTGATGAGTTTGTAGGCTTCAGGCATGGGAGGCTTGGTCTTAGGGTCTGTGTCCTCGAAGCGCAGAATCATGACCCCTTCATACATCTTTGCGTATTCGTGGCTAAGTATGGCGGGCCTTGCGTTACCTAGATGTATTAGGAAGTCCGGGTTGGGGGCGAACCTTGTCCTTACCTTCCCCCACTTATCCACGTTAGGCAGTGGCGGCAGGCCCTTCCTCTCCTCCTTAGCCTCCTTCCGCTGCAGTAGCTCGGGATACTCTTTCTCGAGAATCCTCTGCTGCTCCTCCAGAGGGATTGAGTTAACCTCCTTCACGGCCTCGGCAGCCGCCCTAGCCACGTCCTTAGCCCTAGTCCTCAGCTCGGGATGTCTGCCGAGAACCTTACTTATGACGGGGCCGGGAACTGCCTTACCTCCGTGCTCTACAGCGTTGAGGAGGGCGTAGCCCCTTAACTCCCTCAGAACCTCCTCAGGCAGGGGCTCTTCACCCATAATCACCGCCTCCTTACATAAACCCTGTAGTGATCCTCCCTCTCTCCGAGGACTTCCTCAATAAGAACTATTTCTCCCTGAGCGTATGTTTTAAGGGTTTTTCCCTCACCCTTCCCCGATATTGTGTAACCTATCTTCTCCCACTTCTTCACGTAGTCCCCCTCATCCTTCGTTATGTATACTTCTGCACCCTTGAATTCGAGGACAGCCACCTCCTCACCCTCCTTCACTGTAACGCATTTCCCGTTCCTTCTGTTACACACCTTAACGGTTTTCCTTGCCTTACCCTCAATAAGTAGGGGAGGTATCTCCCTGCACTCAACCTTCCTTTCCCGACCGGCCTCAACTATGAAGCAGTCTGTGGGGAGGTACCCCTTCCTTATTTCTTTGAGGTCTTCCTTAACCTTCCTAGTTGCTTTACCTTTCTCCATCTCAGTACTTCCTCTGCGTTATGTATTTGGCCAAGTCCCTGAGGAGCTTCTTAGCGTCCTCATCAATAACCTGCGTTGCTTCAAGGGCTCCCAGACCGTCCTCTATGTATCTTTCAGCGAGCTCGTCAGCGTACTCGACGGCCCCCGTGGATTTTATGAGTTCTGCTGCAGCGGCAAGCTCCTCCTTACTCGCCTCCCTGTTCCCTAAGGCCTTAAGCAGCCTGTCCTTCCCGGGGTCGTCAAGCCTGCTTAGGGCGTATATAACGAGTATCGTTTTCTTACCTTCCCTTAGGTCGCTATACACAGGCTTTCCGAGAACTTTCTCATCACCTACGAGCCCTAGGATATCGTCCCTTATCTGGAACGCTATACCTATGCATCCAGCGTACTTGCTAAGCTTCTGGATCTCCTCATCCGCCGCCCCTGCGAGAGTGGCCCCTATAACTAGGCTTGATTTGAAGAGGGCTGCTGTCTTCTTGAATATCATGTCTATGTATTCCTCAACGGTGACGTCCTCCCTCTTCTCGAAGTCCATATCCATTGCTTGACCTTCAGCGACAGTTACTGCTGCCCAGTCAAGCTCCTTCATCGCCTTAAGCAGTAGTTCAGGAACCACGTCACCTTCAAGCCTTCCAAGGGCCTCGAACGCCTTCGCGAATAGGAGGTCTCCGGCAAGGATGGCTGAGTCGACACCATACACCACATGTACTGTGGGGACACCCCTCCTCATAGTGTCCTTATCCATTATGTCGTCATGTACGAGGGTGAAGTTATGGAGAAGCTCTACGGAAGCCCCCGCCCTGATCCCCAGCTCTTCGGGGAGGCCGTACATCCTTCCCGCAAGAACTGTTGCCAGTGGACGGAGCCTCTTACCTCCCGCCTTGATGAGGTGGGCCGACGCGTGGTATAGCTCCTTCGGCTCACCGGTAAGTATCTCCGCAATAACCTTATCGACCTCCTTAGCAACGCTTTTCGCGTAGTTAAGGAGACCACTGAATTCCTCCACTGAATCCACCGATTTTGTTAATCAATCTCCTTTATAAGCAGGGACTTTTCTCGCCTGGGAGGACGAGGTTCCTTGCCTCAACCCACTGCTTGAGAAGGGATGTGAGTATGACGGGCCTCTCCCTCAACTCATCCACGTTTCTCGCGCCGGCCATCATTAACGCCATCCTTAAGGCCTGAATGAATCCTTCAGTGAACTCCTTCAGAGTCCCTTTCTCGTACGCAACAAGGAACGGCCTAGCCATCCCTACGAGTGAGGCCCCTAACCTCAGAAGCTTAACTGCGTCGTGGGCCGTCCTCACGCCTCCTGACCCTATGATTACTGCGTGGGGGGCCGCGTTCCATACCTCAATAACTGAGGCCGCTGTAGGTATCCCCCAATCGAGTAGGTTGGTTGCGACAGCTTCCTTGACAGCGTCACCCGACTCCCTCGCCCTATACTTCTCTACGAGTACCCAGTTAGTTCCTCCGGAGCCTTGCGTGTCGAAGTGGTTTATTCCTCCCTTAGCGAAGGATAGCGCGACCTCGTAGGACAGGCCGTTACCCACCTCCTTAATTATTATGGGTACTTGAAGCCTGTCCTTAAGCTCCAGCACCCTGCTAAGTATTCCTTTGAATGAGGGTGTTCCTTCGGGCTGTGCAGCCTCCTGCGCGAGGTTCAGATGTATAGCCAGCGCGTCCGCCTCAATCATGCTTACTGAGGCCTCAACCTTCTCGGTAGGGTACTTCATCACTTCGGCCGCCCCTATATTACCTATTATTGGGGCTTCAGGCGCCTCCTCCCTAACAACTCTGTAGGTGTATGAGAGGGAAGGGTTTTCTAGGGCAGCCCTCTGGCTACCCACACCCATCGCTAGGCCGAACTCCCTCGCCACTGCTGCGAGAGCCCTGTTAATCCTCTCTGTTCCGGGGGCCCCGCCCGTCATCCCTGAAATAACTATGGGTGCCTTAATCCTCTTACCCAGGAACTCAGTGTCGAGCTTCACGTCCTCAGGCCCTACTCCGAGGGCTGCCTGATGAGGTATGAAGACATACTCAAGCATTGTTGTTAGAGGACCCTCCACATCCTTCTCTAGAACTATTCTCAGGTGGTCGAGCTTCCTCTCCTGGTTCGCGTCCTTCAGAACCATACCACAGTACCTCCTACGTTTCCTTTGAGGGCGTTAAATAAGTTGTTAGGGACCCTCCCGCTTATGACGGACACCTTAACGCCCTCAACACCTAGGTCCAGTCCTATCTTCAGCTTCTCAAGCATTGCCCCAGTAACGCTCACACCTCCCCCACTGAATGAGGCCTCCTCCACAATTCTGCGGGCTTCAGCCTCCTTAATGAGTTCAGCATCGCTGAATCTCTTAGGGTCCTTACTGTAGATTCCCTCAACATCGGTGACGAATATTATCTCCCCTCCACCGGCCTGGAGAAGGATTAGCCAGGTGAGGAGGTCACCAGAAATAACTTCGTACTTTCCCGCCCCTTCATTAAGTATGACGTCCCCGAAAGTCACTGGGGTTAGGCCGGAGTTAAGAAGCTTTATTAGTGGTGTTAGGTCGCATGCTGTCCCTTCAGAGTCTCTGAAGCATACGGCTCTCGGAGGAATCGAGACTGCCGGGACCCCGCTGCTGAGGAGTGCCTCCATGACGTAGTTGTTCAGCTGGAGCATGTGGTGAGCTACCCTAGAGTAGCATCCCGTATCCATCCCTCCGTAGGTTTCGAGGCATTCCTTAACTAGGGGATGGCCGAAGGACCCGCCTCCATGCACAACCGCTACAGGCCCGGTATCCCCCAACTTAAGGTATTTCCCTATCTCCTCAGCGAGCCTCAGCAGCGTCGGCGCGTCTATGTCTTGGGGGCTTTCCTTAGGGGCTATTACTGAGCCTCCCAACTTAACTATCTTCAGCACTGCCCCCAACTAGCTCAACCTCCAGGAGGTCTGCATGGGTCAGGGACTTGACGACGGCGAAGCATTTCCCTTCCTCCCGAGGTAGGGGGATTCCGTAGATCAGGTGCCATATAGAGTTGCTTAGCCTTAAGGCCCTCCTGAACTCCTTATCTTTCGCTGAGAGGGTTCTGAACCCCTCTATAGCAGCTATCCCTGCCAGATGAGTAACGACGTCGGGATCGAGGGGCTCGACATAGTTCAGCTCCGCTGTACCCACAACCTCCGTCTGCGCTACGACGTGGCTAGTGAGCTCTATCTCCCCCTCACCCCTCCTCCATATGTAGGGCTTCGCGTGGAACACATGCTTCCTCAACGCATACACGGAATCATCCACACCAACCTCAGCATCAACAACTTCGGCAGCGGTAACTATCCTTCTGTCGAGCGGTCCTCCCATGGATTCAAGCATTGCGTTAGTTAGGGCTACATACATGAATGTCTCGTTAAGTTTCCCGCTGTGCTGTATGGAGAGCCTCATGAGGGCTGTTGAAGCCGTCTCCTTCCTTAATGTGTGGTAGAATGAAGCCACCGCTGCAACAACCTCGTCACTCACGTCCCCCTCAATCTCTATTCCTCCGCCGTCACCCTCGATCGATGCTTCCACAATAACCCTCTCCCCTGTTGGGACGACGAGAACCGGGTTGCTCCGGTTGGGGATCGGGACATATATTAGAGGGATCCATTCGGTCAGCTCCTTCTTAACCTTGTACATGCCGTTCTTCCTCACTGGGAACTTTATGCGTCAGGAGGTAATAACTAGGTCAGTACACCCGTACGGCTGCATAGCCCACGACCCACGCCCTCTCGCCGGTCACGTCCCCTGAGGTGGCGTACTTCAGTACCTCCGCCCCTTCCCCGCCGTTCTCTTTAGCGTAGTATAGGAGCGTCATCACCGGGCCGTAACCACACATCGATATGTCTTTCTCGATAACTATTTTGTATAGGCCTTCAGGATCCATGGAAGTTATTTTCTCTAGGGCTTCCCTATCCTTCCTCACAGCGATCTCGTGGGGTTCGTAGTGGCTCATGTCTGAGGACGCTATTATGGTTACGTCTCTCCCGAGCTTCTTCACGGCCTCAGTAATCGCTTTCGCGAGGTCCTTAGATGTTTCCGGGGCCTGATACATCACAGTTATCGGCACTATGGTTACTTCGCTGAAGAGGTATTGGAGGAACGGTATCTGTACCTCAAGTGAGTGTTCTTCCTTATGGGCTGTCGTGTCGGGTTTTGCGAACCTTGAGTTCTTAACTATTTCGGCCGCTAATTCCTCATCAACAGGTGCTTCACCCAGAGGTGTCTCCCAGGCCCCCTCAGTCCATACAGCCACTGCTGCCCCGAGGCCTGTGTGGTTCGGGCCTATTAGAATGAATGTGTCGGGTTTCCCTTCCTTAGCAATTCTCGCGTATGTGTGGGCCGCGACAGGCCCGCTGTACACGTATCCTGCGTGGGGGGCTACAAAACCTATTGACTGCCTCACCCTCTCAGGTGAGGGTTTAGGGATTTCACCCGGCCCTAGTCTGTGGGTGAAGGCCCACTCAATCCTTTCTCTCAGTGTTTTAGGGTCTGCTTCGTAGAACTGTCCGGCCCACCTGGCCTGTCTCTTCACCACCTGGCCGTCACCTTCGTTTCGAAGGCGTCCGGCCCTACAGGTAGGTCAGCATCCATCGCTAATACTCCGCGCTCCCTCAGAACCTGCCTAGTGAGTAGCCAGTAGATCACCGCCAGGGATTTCCTGCCCTTATTGTTTCCGGGTATGACTAGGTCGACGTTGCTCAGCTTCGCGTCAGTGCTAGCTATAGCTACTACAGGTATCCCTATCTTGGATGCCTCTATTATTGCCTGTGTGTCGACCCTTGGGTCTGTGGCTATCAGTATGTCGGGCTCTATGTAGTGCTTCAGCCACGGATTGGTTAGGGTTCCGGGGACGAATCGCCCTGTTATTGCCTTACCTCCAGTGAGTTCCGCGAACTTCTTCACGGGCGTGAATCCGTACTGCCTTGCAGACACCGCTAGCACTGCCTCAGGCTTGTACCTAGCTATGAACTTCCCCGCTATCCTTATCCTCTCATCAATCTTCCTAACATCAAGAACGTACGGGCCGTCGGGCTTCTGCTTGTAAACAAATCTCTTCATATGTTTCGTGCACATATGTGTACCTATGTGGACACCGGACTCCAGGTATGTGTTTATAGGTACCAGGAGCTCTATCGATGACCCTCTCTCGTATCCTGCCTCACTCATCCTCACACCCTCCTCGTGTACATAACCATCTCATCGATTAGGTTTACGTGGGTTATGAATATTCTTCTGCAGCAGTACCTCTTAACACCTAGGTCGTCGAGGACCTTCTTCGGATCCTCCCCTTTCTTAACCCTCTCGATGAAGGGCTCCCACTTATCCCCTATTAGGGCGCCGCAGGTCGGGCACCTGACTGGAAACATGACCATCTCGAATCACCTGTATGACTTCTGCCTCCACCTCCTGGCGGAGTACCTCATCCACTTCTCCGGCTCCGTCCTTCTCGGGTCTCCCGCAAGCATTGGGCGGCTGTACTCCTTGTACAGCGTTCTGAGTTCCTCACTTCCCGTGTACTCCACTAGGCCCCTAGCTATCGCTGTCCTCACGGCCTCTGCCTGAGCCATGTAGCCTCCTCCCTCAACATTGACCCTAATATCTATCTGCCCCCAGATGTCCTCTCCTGCGAGGAGGAGGGGCTCCATCATCTTAAGCCTAGCCATCTCGACGGGCCATATCTCGAGAGGTATCCCGTTTATCCATACGCGTCCCTTACCGGGCTTCAGTACCGCTCTAGCTATCGCTGTCTTCCTCTTACCTGTTGAGAGAACTATCTTAACCGACTTCCTTGACTTAGCTCTCGCACTCATCCTTTCCACCCTAGAGCCTTAGCCACCTCTCCCAGGGTTATGTAGTCCCTCCCCAGGCGGGAGGCGTCTGCTGAAGAAAGCTTAACCATTTCCTTGCCCTGGAACTCCTTCGGAACCCCTACATAGACCTTAAGATTCCTTAACGCTTCCTTACCCTTAAGGAAGTTCTTCGGAAGCATCCCCTTAACAGTCTTCTTTATTATTGTCTGCGGAGACCTCGGCCTCCTCGGAGACCTCTTCTGCGGGTTCCTAAGCGTCTTTATCCTTAGCCACACCCTGTAGCCCTCGATAACCATCTTCTTCTCTCCACTCACCACGGCCTTCTCAGCATTCACTACATATACCTTGAAGCCTTCCTGCAGCGCCTTAGCTATCTGGGTGCATAGCCTCCCAACTACTGCGCCTTCAGCATCAACTATTATAGTTCTCTTCAGTTTAGGTGCCTCGCTCATGCCATCACCCTCACACCGCTTCCTTTCGGGTTCTCCTGAAGTAATTCCTCAATCGTTAATGCTCTTCCTCCAGCACTAATAATCTTCTCCAGAGCCTTCTCTGAGAAGGCCGCTGCAGCTACCGTAACCTTCTTCCTCAGTATCCCTGCACCCAGAACCTTCCCGGGCACGAGAATTGTCTCCCCATCGCTTGCGTACCTCTCTATCCTTGAGAGGTTCACTACAGGCCTCCTCCTAGCAGGTCTTGAGAGGAGTTCAGCCACGTAGTCCCATATCGGAGCGTTATTTGCGTTGGCCTCCTTCTTAAGCCTAGTTATGAGCTTCCTCAACACTATGTTTGTGGGTCCTGTCCTCCTCACTTTAAACTACCTCCTCTGCCTCATTGATTGAGTCAATCCTGCTTAAAAGTGTGTCCAGCTTCTTGATCAGTTCCTTCACCGCTTCCGAAACAATTGTTTCGGGTTTGAGGGCTCCTGAAGACTCGACAGTGAGGAAGTACTCCCCCTCCTTATGCCCGAGGGTTATTGCGTCGTAGTCACATACCTTAACACACTGCCTGCAGAGTGTGCACCTGTCCTCATACACCTTCAGCTTCCCGTCCTCCATCTTCAGAGCTCCTGCAGGGCAGTAGTCTGCGCAGACTCCGCACTGCGTGCATTTATCCCAGTCGATAGTTACTGTAGGTACGTAGGTGACTGTCGATATTGTCGCCGGCGACCACTTGATGTGTTCCTTACCTCTCCCTAGACGTGCGTATGCGTCGAAAATTATTCTCTGGTTAGGGCCGAGCTTAACTATAGGTATCTTATCGCTTACAGGCTTCACTTCAGGGTCTGTGAGAGGCCTTAACTGGTCTGAGTAAACAACCTTTATCTCGTCCTCCCCTGACTCCGCCTCCAGAGTGAGTATTGCGTAGCACTCAGTGCTCTCCTCCATCCCTGGCTGGGAGCATGTCTCAGGGGACTTATACTTCCTTATAGCTTCCTCGGAAGTCAGCGGTATCAGCCCTACTCTGTGGGCAATCATTTCGTCATGCAGTACGGAGGTGTTCGTTCTGAAAACAAGGAAGTCTACAGCCATTGAAGGAACAAGCTCTAGGGCCGCCCTCCTGACCGCGTTAACTACATGTATAGGTACGTTCCTTACGAGTAGCTTGACGTGGTTCGCGTCCTTCTCCAACACCTCTACGCTTACTTCAGGCATGGGCAGCACCTTAGACTCTCCTGCCCCTCCTGCCGCCAGGCCTTCTAGTGGTGTCGTGCGGTATCGGCGTCACATCCTCTATCCTTCCAATTATGAATCCTGCCCTCGCAAGGGCCCTGATCGCTGCCTGAGCCCCCGGACCAGGTATTTTAGGTCCGTGGCCTCCGGGACCCCTCACCTTGATATGTATGGCCATTATCCCTTTCTCCATGGCCTGCTGCGCTGTTCTGTAGGCAATCATCATAGCTACGTATGGGGAAGGCTTCTCCCTGTCCGCCCTAACAACCATCCCGCCCGACATCTTAGCGACTGTCTCAGCACCGCTTAGGTCGGTTATGTGCACTATCGTGTTGTTGAATGAGCTGAAGATGTGTGCAACGCCCCACTTAAGCTCTCTTGAAGCGAACGCCATTCCTCACACCTCACGCTCCCGGAGGGTTCTGCGCCTCAGGAACCTCCTCGCCCCCCTCCTCCTGGGCGAGCTGGGCCTGCCACTCCTTAATCCTTTCGGCTAGGGGGGAGCCAGGAGCTATATCTATCAGGGACTCCTCCTCCCTCGAAACAAGGTATCCGGGCGCGGTGACGCGTCTCCCAGCAATAGCTATGTGGCCGTGGACAATGAGCTGCCTGGCCTCATGAATGCTTCTGGCGAAGCCCTTCCTGTAAACAATTGTCTGAAGCCTTCTCTGAAGAAGGTCCTCCACAGTTAGGCCGAGGATCTCGTCAACCGTGCCTGCCTCGCTCTCCAGGAGACCCATCTTGAAGAGCCTCCTAACGAGCTCGGCCTCCCTGACAGACCTGACTTCCGGAGGCAGTGACAGCAGG
>Ga0164318_10003978_pt1 | contig 14098 bp, 9 predicted proteins | sample GuaBasSedimGuay9_FD_113734 | JGI IMG/M metagenome (GOLD analysis project Ga0164318, IMG submission 113734) | Subseafloor sediment microbial communities from Guaymas Basin, Gulf of California, Mexico - Guay9, Core 4571-4, 0-3 cm | ecosystem: Environmental > Aquatic > Marine > Hydrothermal vents >...
AACAACGTCAAGACCGCCACGGTGACGCTGTCCAACCGCGGCCAGGAACCCTGCACGGTGAACAGCATGCAGCTGCGCCAGAGCGTGATGACGCCCGGCGACATCGAGATCACCTCCGCCCCGCCGGTGCCCTTCACCATCGATCGCCAGGGACAGCCCAACAGCCAGGTGCAGGTAGAGCTAACCTTCGCCCCCACCCACCCGGGCAACCACAAGAGCTACCTGTGGTTCAACACCACCGACCCCGACCTGCAGATGGGGGGCTGGGACTGCCAGATGAACTCCGGCGGGGTGATCAACCCCGGCCAGGCCTGCGTGCCGGTGTCCGGCAGTGCCGACGAGGGCACCATCGCCGTGGTGCCCTCGGAGCTGGACTTCGGGGTGGTGACCATCGGCTGCGCCTCGCCCGAGCTGCGGGTCACCGTCTACAACCTGGGCGGCATCGCCCTGACCATCTCCCGCATCTACCTGGACGACCCCAACGGGCCCTTCCAGTTCACCTATGCCCCGGCCACTCCCCATACCCTCAACGGCGGGGCCACGGTGGAACTGCGCCTGCGCTACGTGCCCACCGCCTCGGTCAGCGACCGCGCCACCCTCTACATCGAGTCCGACGCCTCCAACACCCAGCTGCTGGCGGTGCCGCTGTTCGGCCGCGGCACCACCACCGACTCGCAGCATGACATCTTCCACCAGCCGGAACAGGTCATGTCCGACGTGCTGTTCGTGGTGGACAACTCCGGCTCCATGAGCGAGGAGCAGAACGCCCTGGCCTCGAACTTCAGCTCCTTCATCAACTACGCCCTGACCCTGAACGTCTCCTTCCAGATCGGCGTAATCACCACCGAGGTCAACGACGCCGAGACCAACATCGGCAACCCCGCTCGCGATATCTACCCCGGGGTGCTGGTGCAGGCACCGGGCCGGCCCAAGATCATCACCAACAACACCCCGGACATCACCGGCGCCTTCGCCGACAACGCCCGCGTGGGCACCTGCTGCTCCGACGAGCAGGAGGCCGGCCTGGAGGCGGCCTGGATGGCGCTCAGTCCCGGCTACATCGACGAGCCCTCGAAAAACGGCGGCTTCCTGCGCGAGGACGCCAAGCTGTACATCATCTTCCTCTCCGACGAGCAGGACCAGTCGCAGGGTGACCCCGACTTCTACGTGGACTTCTTCTCCTCCATCAAGGGCTACCGCAACACCGAGCGCATGGCCGCCTCCGCCATCGTCGGCGACGATCCCAACGGCTGTGGCAACGGCACCGCGGAAAGCGGCAGCCGCTACATCGAGGTGGCCAACCGCACCGGCGGCATCTTCCAGTCCATCTGCTCTTCCAACTGGGCCCAGGCGCTGCAGAACCTGGGGCTGGACGCCTTCGCCGCCATCCGCGAGTTCCCCCTGAGCCGCCCGGCCGACTCCGGCACCATCACCGTGACCGTCGACGGGCAGAACGTCCCCAAGGCTTCCTGCAACGACTGCGACGCCTGCGCCGACGGCTGGGTGTACTACCCGGACACCAACACCATCTGCTTCGGGGCCAACTACGTACCCGGCCGCGGCGCCACCATCGAGGTGGACTACACCGCGGTGTGCCTGACACCCTGAGGGTTTTCCCGGAACGTGTTCCGGACGGTCGCCGGGCCCACCAGCGCCGTGTGGATAGTTATCACTTTCCCTGGAAGCGGCCCGGGCGGCGCTCCATGAAGGAGAGCAGGCCTTCGCGGGCGTCTTCCGTGGCCATGAGCTTCCGGGCCTCGTCGAGCAGCTGCGCCCGGGCCGCGCCGAAGCCCTGCTCCACGGCCAGGTGCGCCGAGCGCAGACTGGCCTGCACCGCCAGCGGCGCCTGGGCGGCCACCTCGGCGGCCAGGCGGCGGGCCCGGGGTAGCAGTTCCTCGGGCGGGCAGACCTCCTGCACCAGGCCGATGCGCCGGGCCTCGGCGGCGTCGAACTGACCGCCGGTCAGCAGCCAGCGCATGGCGTTACCCCAACCGCACAGCCGGGGAAAACGCAGGGTGGCGCCGCCGAAGGGCATGATGCCGCGGCGCACCTCCATCTGGGCAAAGCGGGTATCGTCGGCGGCCAGGCGGATGTCGGCGGCCAGCAGCAGCTCCACCCCGATGGTCAGGCACCAGCCCTGCACCGCCATCACCACCGGCTTGGTCCGGCGCCGGGGGGAAAGATCGAGGGGATCGACCAGTTCCCCGGGCACGAGTGCCGCGCCGGCGGCCACCGCCGGGCCCACCTCGGCCAGGTCCAGCCCGGCGGTGAAGTGCCCGCCGTGGGCATGCAGCAGCAGGCAGCGCAGCTCGGCGTCCTGTTCGTAGGCGGTATAGGCCTCGGCCAGCTCGCGCAGCATCTGCAGGTTGAAGGCGTTGCGCTTGGCCGGGCGGTTGAGCCCCACCAGCAGGACATGTTCATCGCGTTCCAAGGTAAGGGTGGCCTGAGCGTTCATTTCTGGACCTCCTGGGTGGCGTGGCTGCCGAGAGCCTAGCAGGCGAAAGGCCTCCGAAACAAGTGCGCAATCATGGGGGCAGCCTGGCCGGGCTCTTTCTTATCCAGCGCCCCGGAAGCGCCGGCGTGGGAATCGTCTTCGGACCGGTCACCCCGGTCTGGCCGCCGGCCCGCAAGAGGTCGGAGATACCCGTCTGGCGCGAGAAGATCTTCGCCTTTCTTTCCCGCAACGCGCTGGGAGCCACCGCCTACTACCACATTCCCCCGGAGCGGGTCATGGAAGTGGGGGCCCAGATAGAGATCTGAACGCCGGCGAACACCGGTTCTTGACTTGAAGCCGTAGTCGTATAGCATCGACAGCAGCACAAGGGAAAGTTGGCCATGCCCACCAGCGGTGAAACGGAAGTGTTTATCGATCCCGCCGACCTGGCCGCCGAACTGGCGGCCCAGGGAAAGGATGCCTTCCGGCGCAGATACCGGGGCTACTTCCTGCGGGTGGTGAAGTTTCCCGATGTCGACCAGGATTTTCTCGAACCCAAGACGGTGGAGACGTTGTCCCGCAGCACCCTGGTGAACGGCGGAGGGGAGCCGGCGAATGGCAACAAACCGCCGCGGCTGGGCATGTTGCTCAGGCTGCAAAAAAGTGATCGCAATGTCTTCAAGTCGCGAATCACCGTGGGCCGGGCCCGCAACAACGACATCGTCCTGCGCGCACCGAAGATCTCCAAGTTGCACGCCGTGTTCGTCAAGGAGGGCGACGAGATCAGCGGGATCATGGACATGGGCTCGGCCAACGGCACCTTCCTCAATGGCGACCTGTTGCCCAAGAACCAGGTCGTCGAGATCGGCAGTGGTGACAGCGTCCACTTCTGGAGGTTCGAGTTCGAGTTCCTGGATCTGGAAGCCTTGCTGCAGCGAGTGACCGGGAAGGATTGATGGGGGACGCCCGGCGGCAGCGCGCCGCCGGGCGGCGGCCGGGGGAAATCTCAGAACAGTATGCTGCCCCACTTGGCCAGCATGGGGGCCAGCACCAGCGACACCACGCTCATGAGCTTGATGAGGATGTTCAGCGAGGGGCCGGAGGTGTCCTTGAAGGGATCGCCCACGGTGTCGCCCACCACGGCGGCCTTGTGAGCGTCAGAGCCCTTGCCTCCCAGGGCGCCGCCCTCGATGTGCTTCTTGGCGTTGTCCCAGGCACCGCCGGCGTTGGCCTGGAAAAGCGCCATGAGCACGCCGGTCACGGTCACCCCCGCCAGCAGGCCGCCCAGGGCCTTGACGCTCAAGAAGCCGACGGCGACCGGCACCAGCACGGCCAGCAGGCCGGGGACGATCATCTGGCGGATGGCCGCGGCGGTGGAGATGTCCACGCACTTGGCGTACTCGGCCTTGGCCTTGCCCTCCATCAGCCCCTCGATGGTACGGAACTGCCGGCGCACCTCCTCGATCATCTCCTGGGCGGCCTTGCCCACGGCGTTCATGGCAAAGGAGCTGAACAGGAAGGGCATCATGCCGCCAATGAGCAGGCCGGCCATGACCACCGGGTCGGCCACGTCGATGGTGTGCATGCCCACCTGGGTGCGGAAGGCGGCGAACAGGGCCAGGGCGGTGAGCGCCGCCGAGCCGATGGCGAAGCCCTTGCCGATGGCGGCGGTGGTGTTGCCCACGGCGTCGAGCTTGTCGGTGCGGCCGCGCACCTCGGGGGGCAGCTCGGCCATCTCGGCGATGCCGCCGGCATTGTCGGCCACCGGGCCGTAGGCGTCGACGGCCAGCTGGATGCCGGTGGTCGACAGCATGCCCAGGGCGCCGATGGCGATGCCGTAGAGCCCGGCGAAGTGGAAGGCCAGCACGATGGCCACCGCCAGGACCAGCAGCGGCCAGGTGGTGGAATACATGCCCACCGCCAGGCCCTTGATGATGTTGGTGGCGGCGCCGGTCTGCGAGGCCTCGGCGATCTCGTTGGTGGGCTTCTTGCCCTCGCCGGTGTAGTACTCGGTCAACAGGCCGATGAGCACCCCGGCCGCCAGGCCGATGATGGCCGCCATGGCGATGCCCCACCACTGGAAGGTGGTGCCGCCGAAGGTCCACTGCTCGGGCAGCAGGAACTTGCACAGCACCGCGGTGGCGATGGCGGTGAGTATGGCCGCCAGGAAGGTGCCGGTGTTGAGAGCCGACTGGGGGTTGCCGCCTTCCTTGGTACGCACGAAGAAGGTGCCCACGATGGACAGCACGATACCCGCCCCGGCGATGACCAGCGGCAGGAAGATGGCGTTGAAGGCCAGCGCGGGATCCTGGGCCTTCAGTGACGGGATCCAGGCGGCGCCCAGCACCATGGCGCCGACGATGGAGCCGACGTAGGACTCGAACAGGTCGGCGCCCATGCCGGCCACGTCGCCGACGTTGTCACCGACGTTGTCGGCGATGGTCGCCGGGTTGCGCGGGTCGTCCTCGGGAATGCCGGCCTCGACCTTGCCCACCAGGTCGGCGCCGACGTCGGCGGCCTTGGTGTAGATGCCGCCGCCCACGCGGGCGAAAAGCGCGATGGAGGAAGCTCCCAGGGAGAACCCGGTGATGGTGTTGATGACGATCATGGTATCGGCGCCCTGGAAATCCCAGGCCGAGGCGTAGATCCAGAAGAGGATGCCCAGGCCCAGGGTGGCCAGCCCCACCACGCTCATGCCCATCACGGCACCGCCGGAGAAGGCGACCTTGAGAGCGGCGTTCAGCCCCCCGCGGGCGGCCGCGGCGGTCCGTATGTTGGCCGCGGTGGCCACGCGCATGCCGAAGAACCCGGCCAGGGCCGAGCAGGAAGCGCCGATGACGAAGCTGATGCCCACCAACCAGGAAGAGTTGTGCATGCCCGAGTTGGCCAGGGCCAGCAACACGGCGACCACCACCACGAAGATGGCCAGCACCCGGTACTCGCGGCCCAGGAAGGCCATGGCCCCTTCCCTGATGTAGCCGCCGATCTCCTTCATCCTGTCGGTGCCGGCGTCGGCCTTGTTGACCATGCCCGCCGTTATAAAGGCGTAAATCAGCGCCAGCACGCCTGCCACCGGTGCCACCAACATGTAGATAAACATACTGTTTTCCATGCCTTCCTCCTCCTCTCGGTCGAGAAAGTCGTGACTGCCAGGTTCCTCCGTGAAAACAATTGAAAAGACGGCCGCCGGGACACAAGCATGGCGAGATCGCCACCCGGAAGACAGCCTGCCCGTTCATATCGCCTCAGCGGCGATTGTCAACGATTTTTTGGTTGAAACCGCATCGATGTTATCTATAGTATTTATTGATGCCATTTCTACCCGGCCCCCCCCGAAGGCCGGGCGGCGATGGGGTTCGCCGTACAACCGCCCGGACCGGGCTGATGACTCCTCACACAAACGGTCGCACGGAGGACGAAAGCCGGCTGTCATGCAACCTCTTGGAACCACGGAAACAATTGCAGCTGCCGGGGATGATTTCCGACAGCAACGCCGCCGGGTACTGGAGGGGTTGGAGGGGGCCCGGCGCCTGCTCCAGCAAGACGGTGCCGGTGCCGCCGATGCCGCCGGCGTCCTGGGCGAGCTGTATCGCCGCCTGCGCAGCAGTCGCTTCCACCTGGCGGTGCTGGGGCAGTTCAAGCGAGGTAAGTCCACACTACTAAACGCCTTCCTGGGCAGCAAGCTGCTGCCCAGCTCGGTGGTGCCGCTGACCGCCGTTCCCACCTTCATCGAGTACAGTCCCGAACCCTTCCTGCGGGTGGTGGGGCTGGACGGCTCCAGCGAGGAACGGTCCTCGCTGCGGTTCGAGCAGCTCAGACGGAAGCTCGATCAGTTGGTGACCGAGTGCGGCAACCCAGAGAACCGCAAGCGGATCTCGCGGGTGGACATCGGTTTCCCGGCCGGGCTGCTGCGGGACGGGGTGGTGCTCATCGATACCCCGGGAGTGGGCTCCACGTACACGCACAACACCCGTACCACGCTGGATTTCCTGCCCCAGTGCGACGCGGCCGTCTTCGTGGTCTCGGCCGATCCGCCGCTCACCGAGGCGGAGCTGGAGTTCTTGCAGCGGGTGCGGCAGAAGGCCCAGCAGCTGTTTTTCGTGCTAAACAAGATCGATTATCTCGACGGGCCGGAGCGCGACCAGGCCCGCAAATTCCTGGGCCAGGTGCTGCGGCAACGGGCCGGCCTGGAAGACGTCGAGATTTACTGCCTGTCGGCTCGACAGGCACTGCACGCGCGGCAGGACGGCGACGAGAAGGGTCTGCAGGCAAGCGGACTGCCGGCGCTGGAGCGGCGCCTGAAGGCGTTCATCCGCGAGGAGAAGGAGGCGTTGCTGTGTCGGTCCATCGCCGCCCGGGCCCGCGACGCGGTGCAGCAAGTGCTCTTCAACAAGCGGCTGGAACTGCAGGGACTCGAGCTTCCCCTGGAGCAGCTGGAGCAGAAGCTGGCCAGCTTCGACGAGCAGATGGAGGTGATTCGCAACCGCCGCCAGCAGCTGGCCGATCGCCTGGCCGGGGAGCAGCAACGCTGCCGGGAGTTCATAGAGCAGAGGGCCGGAGAGTTGCGCCGGCGGGCCCGCCGGCAGCTCGAGAGCCTGCTGGCCGAGCACCTGGAGGACTCCTCGGGGTGTCCCTCGGAGGAGCACCTGCGCCGCCAGTTCGCCGCAGCGGTACCGGAGCTGTTCCAGGGGGAACTGGTCGCCCTGGCCGGCCGGGTGGCCGCCCACGTAGAGCAGCGCCTGGGTGGTTTCGAACAGGAAGTGGGGCAGCTGGTCGAGAGGGTGCGGCAGAGCGCCGCTGCCATCTTCGCCATCGATTACCGGGCGCCGGAGAGCCGCAGTGCCTTCTGCATGCAGACTTCGGTTTACTGGGAAAGCTACCGCTGGAGCCCGAGTTTCAGCCCCCTGCCCGTCGGGGCCCTGGATGGCCTGCTGCCCGCACGGCAGCGCCGGGCCCGCCTGCAGCGGCGCTGGCACCGGCAGATCACCGCGTTGGTACGGCAGAACACCGAGACCACCCGCTGGCAGTTGTTGCAAAGTCTCATCAAGGCCTTTGCCCACTTCGCCGGTGAACTGGACGGCTCCCTGGAACACACCATCGAGAACACCCGCCGGGCGGTGGCTGCCGCCGCCGAGTTGCGCAACCGCCACGCCGATGCCAACCGCCAGCGGCTCGCCGGGCTGCGCCAGCTGATCGCCGGGCTGGAAACATGGCTGGAGACCGGGTCGTCGTCAGGATGAAGTGGCTGCCTGTCGCGCCGGCGTGCTCTTTACGATGCCAGCCGATGCGCCAGCTTCAATCCGGCCGGCGCCGGGGCGCGGCGGCGGCCCCGGCGACCCTGGTAGGTTGACACCGCCCGTTGTGCCGCCCGGAACGCCTCGACGACCACCTGCTTCATCCGGGAAGATGCATCTTCGGCTTCCAGGCTCTTTTTTGCCACCAGCTGCTTGTGCGGCAGGTTGAGGATTACTTCCGCTCGCAGGATGTTGCCGTGTTGGTGACGGCGCTGCACCTGGTCGATCACCACCCGGCAGCGACAGGCGCGCTGGTGTTGCCTCAGCAGCTTGTCGCCCTCCTGGTGTACCAGTTCAACGACGTCCGCGCGGGGTTCGACGTGGCGGAAAGTGATGGTGATTGGCTTGTTCATCACGACACCTCCTTCCCGGATTCCACCTGGTAAACAACCGCCGGGCGCGTTTGATTCCCACCCGCGGGACAGACGGTGCCAACCGCCCCGGGAAGTGGCCGGGGCGACAGTGCTTGACATCGCCTGCCAGGGCGCGAAGATCGCTTCGACTCGCGGCCCTTCCGGCCGGGGAGGTGAACATGCAGTCGAAAACGAGAGCGATTTTCTTGCCGGGCCTGGCGGTGTTGCTGCTGGCCGGCTGGGGCCTGACCGGCGCCTGCCACAACGGCGGCACTCGGCAGGCCCGCGCGGACGCGCAACAGGCCGCGGCCACGGCGACCTCGTCGGAGACCGGGCTGGCCCCCCCGGCGGTAGACGTCTTCCAGCCGCAGGTGGCCGGTGCCTTCTACCCGGCCGACCCGTCCGCTCTCAGGGAGATGATATCGCGGTTCATCGAGCAGGCTGCCGGCGCCGGGAAAAAGATCTCCGGCGACCTGCTGGGGGTGCTGGCCCCCCATGCCGGCTATCGCTACTCGGGACCGGTGGCCGCCCATGCCTTCCGCCTGTTGCGCGGCCGGGGCTACCGGCGAGTGGTGGTGCTGGGCCCGGCCCACCGGCGCGGCTACCGGACGCCGGCGCTGCTCGACGCCCGGGTCTACCGCACGCCGCTGGGCGACATTCCCATCGACCGGGAAGCGGTGCAGCGCTTGGCGAAGACCGGCGCCGCCCGCATCGACAACGACAAGTTCACCGGCGAGCACGGCCTGGAGGTGGAGCTGCCCTTCCTGCAGGTGGTGCTGAAGGATTTCCGGCTGGTGCCCTTGATGATCTCCTACCCGGAGCCCGAGCGCATGAAGCAACTGGCCGGGACGCTGGCGGAGATGTTTCCCGGACGCGACACCGTGTTCGTGGCCAGCTCGGACATGTCGCACGATTTTTCCTACGCTGTCGCCGTGGCCATGGACGAAAACGCCCTGCGCTACGTCACCGCCCTGGACGGCGAGGGCCTGTACCGGGCCTACCGCGCCTTTCACCGGGCCGGGCCGCGGGCGCGGGTGAAAGACGGCCGGATCGAGCCCGACTGCGCCCAGTTCTGCGGCCTGGGAGCGGTGCTCACCCTGATGGAGCTGGCCCGCAAGCTGGGCCCGGCCCGGGTGACGGTGCTCGACCGGCGCAACTCCGGAGACATCGTCGGCGATCGCTCGAGCCGCATCGTCGGCTACGGCGCCGTGGCCTTTGCCCTGGAGCGGCCCCGCCCGGACAAGAAGGCCGGCGCGGCCCCGGCCGCGGCTCCGGGCGATTACCTCACCGCCGCGGAGAAGAAGGAGCTTCTCGAGATCGCCCGAACCACGCTGGAGGACTACCTGAAAAACGGGCACCGGCCCGACTTCTCACCCCGCTCGCCCGCACTGCTGCGTCCCGGGGCCGCCTTCGTCACCCTGAAAAAGCACGGCCGGCTGCGCGGCTGTATCGGCTACATGGAGCCGGCCCAGCCGCTGTGGCAGATGGTTCGCGACCGGGCCATCGACGCCGCCGTGCACGACTCGCGCTTTCCCCCGGTCACCGCCGGCGAGCTGGGGGACATCGAGATCGAGATCTCGGTGCTGACGCCACGGGTGGAGGTCGCAGATCCCCTGAAAGAAATCGTCATCGGCCGCGACGGGGTGTGGCTGGAGCTGGGATACAACCGGGGGGTGTTCCTGCCCCAGGTGCCGGTGGAGCAGGGCTGGAAGACGGTCGAGGTCTATCTCGACAACCTCTGCCGCAAGGCCCACGTCTTCGAGAAGGGTTGTTGGAAATCCGGGCAAGCCCACATCATGCGCTTCACCGCCCTGGTGTTCGGCGAGGGGAAGTAGAGCCGCCCCGGTGGGCGTGGCCACCGGATACTCCACCTGCCACAGTGTGAAGTCGTTTCACAGGAGCGGCTCTTGCCGTGGGGGGCTAACTGTCCGTCATTGCAACAGTTGCCTGTCGGGACTCGACCGTCGAGCTGGCATGGATGTTGCTCCAGCAAGAGGGGAGAGACGGGGAGACCAGGTGTAGCAACCTCGTTACGAGGAGGTGCTGTCATGAGAAGATACTCGAACTACGTGCTGTTGCTGTTCGTGCTTTCCTTCGCCTGCAGCTTCGACCTGGGGCCGGTGGATCCCCACGAGGCCCGCAACGGAGAGTTCGGCCGCCTGCGTTTCGACGGCGGCGGCGGCTGCAGCGATTCCACCACCGTGGCCGTGGGCGCCACCGCCAGGATTACCCTGGAGCCGTTGCAGCAACAATCACTGCCCGTGGGGCTGCGCCCGCGCTCCAGCAACAGCGGTGTCATCGCGGCCGCGGCGGGGTCGGAACCCGACCAGGTCGAGCTGACGGCCCTGGAGGCCGGAGAGGCCCTGGTGGAGATCCTGGCGGATGGCGAGGTCTACGACCGGCTCGGCTTCAGCGCCGAACCGGCGTACTCGGCCGACTACACGGTGACCGGCGAGGTGTTTTCCGGCGGCACCCTGGCGGTCAAGGTAGACGAGATCTACGGTGCCTGCGGGCGGGAGTGCCCGCTCATCGGCGGTGACTTCATCCGCTGGTCCAGCGAACCGGACCAGGCGCTGGCCCTGTACAGCTACCAGGATCGCCTGGCCCTGCTGGTGGCCGGCGCGCCCGGGAAGGCACGCATTATCGGCCGCGAGCCCACCGCCGGCCGGGCGCTGGTGGACTACCGCCTGGAGATCCTGCCCGCCGACAGTGAAGGTATCATCAGGTGCCTGGCCACCGTCGCCTACCCGGGCGATCCCGACGCCGAGACCACCGCCTGTCCCCGCGAGCTGCGGGTCGATGGCGTCATGCTGCTCGAGCTGCACAAGGAGCTGGCCGACGGCCGCCTGGTGCCGCTGGCCGGCCGAGACGTGCAGTGGTCGGTGGTGGGTCCGCAGGGGGTGGTACGGCCGTGGCCCGAGACCGCGGCGCAGCCGCCGGTCGAGGGGCCGGTCTACCAGGCCCTGGCCCCGGGCCGGGTCAGCCTGGTGGCCCTGGTGGGGCTGACCGGTGATGCCCTGAGCATCGACCTGACGGTCACCGAGTGAGAGAACGGGGAGAAAAGGGGACGTTGTTTCGTTAGTTTTGTTATTTGATCATGCTCTCCAGATCCCAGCCAAGTTCTTCGCTCTCCCGCTCCCCCCTCAATATGCCCATGGATACCCTGGCGCGGCATCTCCGATACCCTCCATGTCCAGCATCTGCTGTCGGAGGATGTCTTACCATCGACGTATCCCGGCCTCGCCCAGGATCGTAAAACTTCGCGTCCATTAAGACCCAGTGGACCACGTCCTGTGACACCCGGCAAGTTGCCAACCGTATAACTTTTGCAACGGCTATAACCGGTCAATTTATAAATATGAATTTTACACCCCCATTTTCCGGCCTCGATTATGATCGCTTTCACCCTGTAGCTCGAGAATTATTTATAATATGGTCGTTCGAACCGCGATTTTTTTGCAACAATGGGGTATACACTATTTTCGGCGAAGGCGAGTGTCCCACGATCATTGGCAGAGAGGGGGCATCAACACCGGGTTCAACAACTCCAAAAGGTGGCTTGACTTGTTGGGAGCACTACACAACTACTGTAATTTTACATTTTTTTCAATACTCCTTATCTCATATTCTAGCTCAACCGCCTTCCCTGGCATGCCTCTACGTTCATAGACATATGAAAGCATATTTAGTACCTCTACAATTACCTGCCTGTATTCTCTCATGTTATTTTTGTATATATCTAACGCCTTTTTAAATAATCCTATCGCTCTTTCATCCTTTCCCATCTTGCTCTCCACAATTGCCATTCTCACAATGGCCTTTGCAACTTCACTATCATCTTTTGAATAGTATTCCATCTTCCTCTTCAGCGCTTCCTCGCATAGCTTTTCAGCATTTTTAAGATTTCCTCTGGTTGTAGACAACTGACATCTTACTTCAACAAGCTCCACTTTTCTTTTCTCATCACTCATCTTGTAGTAATTATTATTCTTAATCTCTAATATCGTCTCTTCTGCTTTCTTGTACATATGAGTATAAGAGTATATCCATGCCAATTTAAACATTGTGTTTATATAATGTTCATTCTCTACACCAAGGCTTTTCCTTATAATATCTTTCGCCTCAGCAAGACATTTTATTCCACGATTTACTTTCCCGCTGTTTATTAACGCCACCCCCATGCTACGCTTGATAAGTCCATAGGCTATATGACCATCTAGATCCATATTCCTGTATATTCTTTCAGCCCTATTCAAAAGCATTATTGCTTTACTATAGTTATTCCTTGTATTCTCTATGCTAGCTTCAAGCACTAGTAGGTTGGCAATTTCTGGAACATCCCTTTCATAAATGCCTTTAAGATATTTTATTGCCTCGTATATATACTGCTTATCCATACTTCTGTGTTCCTTAATTGCTCTTGCCGCTTCGGCATAAATATCGCAAAAATAGATTCCGTAGTTTTCAATATCTGTATTGTGCAAGTATATCCATTTACTTCTCTTACATTTTTCTATTACTTCATCGTAATTGCCATCTAGAAAACATTGTATTGCTTGGTTACGCAAGATGTCCGCATAAAAAACATTCCTTTCTCCCAACCTCTTAGCTACGTCGTCCCTAACTCTTTCCAGGTACGTTGCCGATTTTCGATAATTTCCAACATCACGCATGATAGATGATATTAGTATATGATAGTTTATATAGCCGATGTAGTCATCGTTGTATAGATTATCAAGATATCTCTTGTCGCGTTCTAGTTCCATTATCATCGTGAGTAAATGCTTATAACTGCCATGGTACATGCTGTCATATATCCTCATTTCTGTACAGCGATGTGTATCTCTACTTCCGCAGCCAGAACGAGACAAGTGATATCGAGCTGTCTTGAAATGATACATAGATATATAGTATCTTGAGAGGGCTACATGAACATCTTGCAGTTTATCTTTTTCTCCAATGCTAAGCATATTCCTTAGAATATATATAGAATCCATATCTTTGTCGATAAGAAAATAAAGATAGGCCAGATACAAGCCGGTCTTGGTATAGTTCCCCATGGACTCTATTGCTGTATAATGGGCCATTTGGGCCTTGTTGATAGCGCTATATATCTTTCCAGCGAAAAGGTCAGAATGTGATTCATCGTAAAAGTATTTCCAACCACTTGAACAACTGAAGTTAGATATAACAAGAAATGATATGATAATATATTGGTTGCCAAATGCTTTCATGATTATAATTTGCCCTTTAGTGTCAGATCTGGAAAACTGATATCTATTGTCTTGAGGCTAGTAAAGTATTTATTTAGACTCTCCTTAATGTTACCCAATTTGAGTTCTGGGAGCTTGAAGGGAGTGTATATGGCTGGTATTTTCTTGGGGTCATTATAACATGGCATATCGGAAAGAAAGTTCATATATTTATTTTCTCGCCATCCAGACATTGCAGAAGGATCAATAGGTTCATAAGCCGGCGTAAATGTAAGCTTAAATTCAAAGCCGGCAAAAGAAAAAATAGTAACGCCAGATGGTTTCAGTGGATAGTATTGCTGAAGGCCAAAAAGATCAAATTTATTTACTGGATCGTTATTAGAATATATGTATGTTGACAATGCTCCTATTATGAACAAGAATTGATCTTTGTTAAACCATTTGGCGATAAATGGTTCGTAGTCACGTACACCAAAACGTGTGATGCTTGTAACGACATCGTAAACTCCTCCCGCGAACCCGAACGGCTGGAACCCCGGGGCGGTGTCGGTGAGGACCACGCCGTACTCGTCGTAGTCCGTCCTCTGCACCACCTCGCCGAAGGTGGCATCATCGAGAGACACCACCAGGCGCACCGAGCCCAGGTGGTCGGAGACGACGCGGTAGGCCCGCCAGGGGGCGCCGGGGTCACAGGGAGCCACGGGCGCCGCCGGGTCCTTGCAGGAGTACATGAGATCGGGCACGTTGGGACGGGTGGCGTACACGAAAACGCTCACGATGTCGCCGTCTCCGTCCAGCTCGGCC
>Ga0164318_10003979_pt1 | contig 14096 bp, 11 predicted proteins | sample GuaBasSedimGuay9_FD_113734 | JGI IMG/M metagenome (GOLD analysis project Ga0164318, IMG submission 113734) | Subseafloor sediment microbial communities from Guaymas Basin, Gulf of California, Mexico - Guay9, Core 4571-4, 0-3 cm | ecosystem: Environmental > Aquatic > Marine > Hydrothermal vents...
GTGTTGCCATCACCAGAGTATTGGGATTAATAAGAGAAATTATCTACGCTCAATATTTTGGAGCCGGTATGCTCATGGATGTTTTCAGAGTTGCATTCAATTTACCCAATTTCTTAAGAGATCTTTTTTCAGAAGGGAGTTTAAGCGCTTCATTTATCCCCGTATGTGCCGATAAGTTCAAACAAGAGGGAGAGAAAGAAGCCGCTGATTTCACTTCTCAGGTGCTCAACAATATACTTATAGCTATAACGCTGATAACAGCTCTTTTGATTCTTATTGCTCCCATACTGGTAAGAATTTTCGTACCTGGATTCTTAAAAAATCCCTATCAATTCGCCCTTACCGTGACAACTATGAGAATAATTTTCCCATTTCTTATATTCATCACCATGTCATCCATAATAATGGGATTTTTAAACATAAATAAAGATTTCTCCATAACCGGTATTTCTCCCTCTCTGTGGAATCTTTCGATTATAACAGCTGTTATGCTCCTCACTCCAATGTTCAAACGTTATTCTCTGCCAATTATTTACTCGGGTGCTATTGGCGTCGTTATAGGTGGATTTTTTCAATTTGCATTTCAAGTTCCTTTTGCTTATCGTCATAAATTTAGATTTTCAACCCATGTGAATTTCAAGGATCCGAATTTTACCAAAATTATCAAACTATGGATTCCCATGGTCATAGGTGCCGCTTCATACGGTTTAATGTTTCTGGTAAACAATTTTATAGCTTCGTTTTTAAAAACCGGCAGCATCTCTTCTCTATCCTACGCTTTCAGGCTGCTTCAATTGCCTCTCGGCATATTCGGAGTTTCTATATTCACCGTATCATTACCTAGAGCGTCACTTGAAAACGCGGAAAAAGACAATGAGAAAGTAAAGATAACACTTATAAAATCATTACATCTATTATCCGTACTTCTACTCCCATCGGCATTCTTCCTCTTAACTGATGCCTTTTCGATTGTAAGGCTGATTTATCAGCATGGTGCATTCGGCGAAAATGCAACAATTATTACAGCTCAAATACTACAGCTCTATGCAATTGGTCTTTTTACAATTGGTGCAAATAAAGTTATCACAGGTATATACTATTCCTTTAAGGAATCAAAATTACCTATGATATCCAGCCTTATTACCGTTTGTTTTAACATCATTCTTGCGCTTTTACTCATAAAACCTTTACAGGTTAAATCACTCGCTCTTGCGCTGGCTTTAGGTTCTTTTGTTAATTTTGCAATTTTGACCCGTATGTTTTCAAAAAAATTCTTCTCTTTCCCACTATCCGATTTCTTAAAAAAATCAACACCTTCCCTTTTCGCTTCTCTTATAACATCAGGCATTTTTATACTCTATAAACGATACTTTGTTTTATTAAATAACAATACAAAATGGCACCAATTGATTAATATGACTGCGGACATTATTGTCTTTTCCGTTATCTACTTGATACTGGTTGCTATTTTTGATAAATATGTTCATGAACAAATAAAAAGGATTTTAAAATGGAAAAAGACATAAAACGATACATTGAAGCTGTTCTTTTTGCCGCCGAATCTCCCGTTTCAATTAGTTTATTAAAAAAAATTCTCGGCATTGATTCTATTATTACAATTCGTAATGCAATTGAAGAACTTAACAACGATTATGCCGAACATTCTTTTGAGATAAGACAGGTGGCAAAAGGATATCGTATCTACACCAAACCGGAATATTCAGATATAATCAAAGAGATGAAAAAAGATAGAGATTTACCGAATCTTTCAACATCCTCTCTTGAAACATTGGCAATAATTGCATATAAACAACCTATTACCAAGAATGAAATCGAGCACATACGGGGCGTTTCAAGTGATGGGGTTCTTAAAACACTTCTAAATAGAGATCTAATAAAAGTACTCGGTAAATCCGATTTACCCGGGGAGCCTATGTTATATGGTACAACAAATCATTTTCTTGAATACTTCGGATTAAAGAATCTTGAAGATATTAAAATCATTGCGAAGGAGATCTGGGATGAGTTCGATGAAGAAAATAAAAAGATATTTGGTTAAAACACATATCATTACAAAAGATGATAATATTGACGATATTATAAATAGATATGTACTCCCATTTGTGAAGAGTAACGACATTGTTGTCTTTAGCGAAAGTGTAATAGCTATCATTCAAGGAAGAGCAATCCTCGAAAAAGATATCAAGATTGGTTTATTAGCGAAATTCTTGTGGAGCAAAGTGAGAAAAGTCCCATACGGAGTCGGTCTAAGAAGCCCTGCTACTATGCAATGTGCTATTAATGAAGCGGGAGCATTTAGAATCTTGATTGCCGCAATAATTGGCGGTATCACCAGATTCTTTGGTAGAAAAGGAGATTTTTACAGAATTGCGGGGAAAGATGCTGCAATGATTGATGCCGCCCATACTTCACCGGTCCCTCCTTTCGACAAATATGTCATTCTCGGACCTAAAAATCCTCAAGAAGTCGTTAACAAGCTATCGCAAAAATATAAATTGAAATTTGCAATTATGGACATAAATGACATCGGGGGTTCCTGGGCAGTGGGATACTCAAAAGGCATCGACAAGGAATGGATAGAAAATTTTATGAGAGATAACCCCATGGGCCAAGGTAAAGAACTTACCCCAATATGCATAATAAAGAGTGATATTTATGGAAAAGATGAGATTAAACAGATTTCTTAGTCTCGCTGGAATCGATTCCAGGAGAAAAGCCGATGAGATTATTGCCCAAGGAAGAGTTTATGTCAATGGCTCCATAGTCAAAGAAGCAGGAACAATAATAGATCCGAACACAGATGTTGTAAAAATCGGAAACAAAAGAATGACCGCTAAAAAATTCGAATATCTTATTATAAACAAACCCCGTGGAATTATATCGTCACGAAAACTCGACTCTGGACGAGGAACGATTTATGACATAATACCTAAAAATATGAAACACTTAAAACCTGTTGGTCGACTCGATATAAATACGGAAGGACTGATAATAATGACAAATGATGGAACTCTTATTAACCGCCTTTCCCATCCAAAGGGGAGAATAGAAAGAGTTTATTCAATGCTTATAAATAAACGTCTATCTTATAACGAAATTCAAAGATTAAAACGAGGTATAAGGTACGAGAATATTTCGTATAGATTCAGCGATGTGTTTTTCACAAGGATAACTCCTCATGGTTTCTTGTACATTGCAAAATTAAAAGAAGGAAAAAACCGGGAGATAAGAAATGCAATGAAAGCTCTTGGAAAGAGAATAATTTGGTTAAAGAGAATCTCATTCGGTCCTATAAAATTGGGGGAACTAAAGCCGGGACAATTTAGATTCCTGACAAAACAGGAACTTGATCTTCTAAATAAACTCAATTAAAAATCATGCATTAAAAGTATATGGAGGAATGCTCGAAAGCACTCCTCCATCAAGGGGGGAATTATGTTAGGGGAATTTCTATTAATATAACAAAATAGTCATAAGTTGTCAACCCCCATTATTATTTATTAATATATTTAGCTTATATTCACAAATTTATTTTTTATATACCTAAATCCACAGAAATTCCCAAATCACCTTTTAGTCCTTTAAGAATTATTTTCAAATTTTCATTAATTGGAATCCCTTTCTCCTTTCTCTCCCTGATTTTATCACATTCCTTCTCTCCTGCAACATATATTCTATTATGCCCAGGTGCTTTCTTTGAGTTTCTAAGAGTACGCACTATCTCACCTGTTGTTCTTTTGAATACATCAACAGGTATGAAATTTTCGATGTTTATTACCATAAAAAAATGTCCGAGTCCATATGGAATTTTATTACCCTTTTCATCATATCCGAGAAGAGATTTACCAAAGGGGCCTCCTGCAAAAGCGGAAGATAGAATCTCAACCATAACGGCAAGTCCATATCCTTTGTGACCTCCGAGAATTTCACCGACTCCGCCTAAAGGTAATAGTGCCGCTTTTCTTTTTACAAGATCGATCAAAAGCTTCGACGTATTCGTGTAAGGTTTACCATTTTCATCAATTGCCCACCCTTCCGGTGTTTCTTTTTCCTCTCTTTCCAACTGTTCTATCTTTCCCCTTTGACTGATAGATGTCGCTCCGTCAATACAAAACGGGCAATCTTCATCAGTTGGAGCAGCCATGCTTATGGGATTCGTTCCAATCATAGGTTCTACACCAAATGTTGGGGCAATGGAAGGCCTGGCATTAGTAAAAGCAAATCCAACCATATCCTCCTTCACTGCCATAAGCGGGTAATACCCGTCTATTCCGAAATGTGTCGAGTTGGTAATTGCAGCGGAACCCATACCGTATTTCTTCGCTTTTTCTATAATTAACTCCATTACATGATATGAAACGACATGTCCCATTCCGTTTCCGCCATCTACCAATAAAGTTGTTGGAGTTTCTTTGATAATCTTCCAATTCGTAACAGGTAATTGTATCCCATCCTTTATTCTGTCAATATACATTTTAAATCTACCTACTCCATGCGAATCGATGCCTCTTAAATCCGAAGTAATTAAAACTTCGGCTGAAATTTCCGCATCTTCTTTAGGAACTCCTGCTTTTATAAATCCTTCTTTCATAAATGCTTTTATCTTTTTGTAGTCGATATAGGATACCTTCATAAAAAACTCCTTAAAATTTAATTGTAATTAACCTGTTTAATGAATACGTAAAATTATTCAAAGCGTCATGACTAACCATCGGGACCGGATTAAATTCAATTCCGATTTTTGAATCCATCGTAGCAACCGTTGTTCGTCCTTTTACCCATTTGTACATTAAAAAAGTAGCTGTTAATCCTCCGACAGCCGTTCCTATAAACTCATTATATGATGTGTTTATGGACAGCAATGCATCAACAGCTCCTCCAAGAAGAAAACCGGCATATACTCCGAGATTGAAAACAACACCATCAGCTGTGCTCAGATGCCCTGATTTCAGTGTTGAATATCCTACGTAATATCCCGGTATAAACATGGCATACGATATGGGAATTATAATCTTTCCATTATCTGTAAATGAAGCAGCAATACAAACCGCAGATGCGGCAATTGAATTTGATAGACCATCATATAGAAAGATATCACCAGTACTCATATCTTTGAATTTATCCGCAAGTATGTATGAGGATATTGCTCCTACGATAGTAGCCCCTAAAAACGAACTCGCAACGATTTTCCCATTAACTGTTGAATCCTGATAAACTGTTGAAGCAGAAATACTAATATATGAGGTTTTTTGTAAAATCTCATCATATATCAAAGCTTGTCCCGGCGTATACCTTTTCTTCTTTGCCATCCAATATCCCGCGATGTTTCCGGTTAAAGCAGAAATAAACGTTGTCAGCGGTTCAAACTGATCGGAAAAAAGATAATTGGTAGCTAATCCGATACCCCCCAAATAGATATTCGATGTGAATGAATGAATGCACTCTCCATATGAAATCTCATGGTTAGATGTGTATACTAAAGGTATAATGATACCGGCTGCAGTCATAACCGGAAATGTAGCCACATCCAACGATGCATTGTTTATTCCGTATTGTGAATATATTGATAAAAGCAAAACGGAATACATCTCACTTGAAAAAAACTCGTAAACAATAAAAGGTACTCTACTTTCTTTTGTTAATTCCGGTTTCATATTTTTTCCTTTCAATGTCAATGCCAGATATAAACTATCACTGATAGGAACGATTTTAATCCTATTATTTGAATAATACCCCAATAAATAATGTTTGCCATTAAAATCGCTAAATAACCGAATTTCATTAGCTCCATTCAAACTGCCGTTAACAGTTACATTATTTATCTTCAAATCGCTTATATTTACCTCTATACCCTGTCCAAAAAGGTATAATGATGACAATGTAATGATTACAAACAACAGAAAACTTCTCCATTTCATTTTTATCTCCCCGTATAAAATTTACGCATGTATTCTTCTTTCAATAACCCCATTATAAAAAGATCGATATAATCACCATTTTTATATGTATGTTTCCTTAACCTCCCTTCTTTAATAAAACCGAATTCCTCGTATAATTTAATCGCTCTCTCATTAGTCTCGTAAACTTCAATATAGATTCTCCTTATTTTTCTATCCTTGAAGATATAATCAAGAATTCTTTTCATTGTCATCTTTCCAATTCCTTTATTCTGCTGCTCTTCAGAGATTGCAATTGTAAACATAATCCTGTTTGAATATTCATCATAATCATGCAGTATTAATCCTCCAACAATCAAATTATAATTGATGATTTCATAAAACTCGCACTGAGCACAATTCCTATATTTCTTTTCAAAATTATTTGAAAAATAACGCCTGTTGCAGGAAGAAACAAAAATATGCTCAATCTCATTGAATGTTGACTTTTGTAATTTTATCATCTCAATTTAATCTTCAACTTTAAACTTTTCTAAGGTTTCTTTAAAATCCTCGGCAAGCTTATTCAAATCCTCCGCTGACTTGCTAACTTGCTCCGTGCTAATAGCTGATTGTTGAACTACCGATGATATTTCTTTCATCGTTACAACTATCTGTTCACTTGCGCTTTTCTGTTGATCCGTCCCGGTTCTAATTTCTCTGCTTAACTGTGTCGTTTTATCTATTGTGGAATACACCTCATTTAAGTTGACACTTACGCTGTTTGTCAAGTCAACACCTGCATTTACTTTCTTTAATTCCTCTTCCGTTGACATAATTGAAGCATTTATGGAATTTCTAATCTCTTTAATCAGATTTGTAATCTCTCCTGCAGATTGAGATACATTCTCTGCCAGGTTTCTGATCTCTTCGGCTACAACACTAAATCTTTTACCTGCTTCTCCCGCTCCTGCGGCTTCAATAGAAGCATTAAGCGATAGCAATTTGGTTTGAGAAGCGATTTCATTTATAAACTGTGCAACTTCATCGATCTTTTCCGATTTATGCCCCAGTTCAAGAATTCGCTTGGAGGTGTTTTCTGCCGAGCCTCTTATATCATTCATAGCCTGTGCTGCATTTTCCATGCTTGCCGTGCTTTCAATGGTTTTTTTCAAACTATTATTCGCCTGTTCTTCGACCATTTCGGCTGTCCCGGCTATCTGTCTCGATGTATTGGAGAACTCTTCTATTGTAGCGGTAACTTCTTCCACACTTGATGCCTGTTCGCTCGACCCGGCACTCAACTCTTCCGTTGATGAAAGAATCTCATTTGAAGCACTTGCTATCCTCAATCCCGCTTCCTTAATCTGTTGTATAACTATTCTTAAATTACTTAACATGTCCTTCATGACCCTTCCGATAGTTCCATTACCCAATTCTTCACCGTTAATCGTAAGATCCCCCTGGCTTAGTTTTTTGGCAAATTCCGCGAGCTTAAGTAACCGTTCTACCATGTGAGTAAATGCATTTCCTATGTCTCCTTCCATTTTAACCTTTAGTACATCATCTTCCAGATTGTCTTCTGCAATCAACTTAGCCGCCTCTGCCAGCAACCTCATCTTTTTTAACAACTTAATTTTTGCCTCTCCCAAATCACCGGGAATTTCTGTTTCGAGTTCTTTGTCAAACAATCTATCCTCGGCAATTACTCCTATCTGTTTCGCCATTTTTTCGAGGGAATCAAGCATCCTGTTAAAACTCATCTGCAAGTATCCCAGTTCATCTTTTTCATCATCTCTACTCCGGACATCCAATTTACCGGTAGTTTCAACAGCGCCCATTATTTCCCTGAATTTTATCATTCTATCAAGAGTCCTCTGCCCTAAGAGACAAAAAATGTATCCGATTATAGTATAAAATACAATCCCTCCAAGCTGATGAATCCAATTAAATTCCCGTCCTGTAAGCCGAGCTACCAAAAGCATTATAAAAAAGACGCCGATATCCGTGGTTAATTTGAGGAGTCCTCTTTTGTAACCCGTTTTAACTGCATTTACATATAATGTTACAAACAACAGAAGAAAGAACGGGCTTGCTACCATACCGGAAAAATAGGCAAGGGATATAATTCCAAATGAATCCATTATCTGTACAAGTGTTTCCACAAAATCGTTGTATTTTCCTATCTTTGTTGTATAAACAACCATAAGATTGTTTAATATCTGCATAATTAATAGTGCGATCATCTGCCAGTACTGTATATCCGATTGCCCCATAAGACGCCATATTAGCGCCAAAACAATTGAGAATCCTGTAAAAAAATACCTTAATTTAACTCCTGAAAGAGACATTTCATTGAGTTTTTCAATGCGTTCTTTCTCAAGAATCATTTTCAGATCATTATCCATAATTTCTCCTTTTTTATCATTTATTTAATGTTCTCCTGTTAAATCATTCATTAATTTGGGAACATTTATTATAAATACTTCTATTTCATTCTTGTAAACTTCATCAATGAATTTTTCACCATCTTTTTTCTTCATTAATTTCGATTGATTTATTTTATACATACTTAAAACGGACTGAGCCTTTAATCCGATTTTAACATTCTCTCTTTCAACAATTACAAATGTTTTTGTCTCGATTTCTTTGTCGTTATATACGTAATTCGAGGACAATATATTAATCATTTCACCTCGAAGGTTTATTATACCTGCCAATCTATCGGAATAAGGATAGCGAGTCATTAATACATTATCGGCTATGTAATACCCGAATTCAGTATCTAACCCATAAAGTTTTTCATTATATTTAAAAACCAAAATACTTTTTTCTTCTCCTTCGATATTTTCTTCAATCACTTTTTCATTACTGTAATATCCCCTTTTAATTTTCAGTATTTTGCTTTTCTTTTTTAAAGTATCCTCTATCTTTTTCTCCTTTGCTATCCTTGATTCGATTTCAGATAAAGCAATCACAGGAACAACTTTGTTATCATATTTTATATACGATTTATAAGAAACTCCTTCGATTTTCTTGCTTCTTTTTAACGATACAGCCTTTGATTCGACAACCCTATCCGCATTATCAACTATTATACCATATCCTTCTTTTATTAATAACATCTTTCTATTCTTTTCATTCGGTAATATATTGTAAAAATTATTGAAATCGATTACCGGGAGTAATCTACTGTCAATGGGATTCAAGTAATATCCGGGAAAAAAAGAGAGATAAAACTCAGCCGGAATAATTTCATATTTTTCCATTACGGTTTCGATTGAATCCAACTCAAATGCTATTAGTAAATTTGATAAATTGCAAATGAGATATTTTTTCATTTATTTATTTCCTCTTCAATTATCTTCAGTAAATCTTCCGGGTTAAAAGGTTTTTGCAGAAATTGGTTCGCACCTGACATCTTCGAAGCAACTACAACACCTCTTCCCCCCCTCGTAGATGTAACAATAACAGGTGTTTCTTCGCTTTTGTTCTTCCTGAAGTACTTTACAATATCATATCCCGTTTTATTGATACCTCGCAAAATTATATCTGATACAATAACATCATAATCGTTTTCATCTATCAATTTTACCGCATCTTCATAATTATCCACGGTAGTAACATTGTATCCATTGTCTTCTAAAAACGTTTTTACGATTTTAACCAGTGTTATACTATCTTCGATATAAAGTACTCTTTTCATAAATCACTCCTTCATTAACATCTCAATCTTTTTTACTTTTTCATTTGCAATTTTTACAAACTCGCCAAGTTCAATTTTGAGATTTCTATCCATTCGTTCCATATCATAAATACAATTATCATCTAATCTGTTAGAAATTGCCTTTTTAAAATATTTTTTTGCCATATCATAATTCTGTAATTGCTCATATATGAGTCCCAGATAATAATAAGCATAAATACTTGAATCACAAATAAATAATGCATTTTTAAATGATTTTATTGCTCTGTTAAATTGTAAAAGAAAGTAGTAGTTTATTCCCTTAATAATGTGATATTTCAAAACGGAATTCATTCCTTTTATTCCCTTTAATATAGTTATCGATTCATTGAATTCTTCAAGATTCATCAATGCATAGGCTAATATTATTCCTATATCTTCTTCTTTCTTTTTAGCTAAATATTCTCTGCATAAATCTGCAACCTCTTTGTAATTCTCCTCCTCCAATGATCTGAAAATCGATTCTTTTATACTGAGTAAATCAATTTCCTTATTAACCCTTTCCACTTTAACCGGTTTTCCCTCTTTTTTAGAAGATTTCGGCACATTTTCCTTAACAAATCTATTGAGACTCTTACCGACTCTTTCTTCAATAAGATTCGGTTTATAAATGGAACGTTTCTTATATATAAATGTTTCACCAAGAAAAATAATCTGAAATCCGTCATGTATCTTCTCTAATATCTCGCTATGTCCCGCTATATAAAAACCGCTTTTATCCAGTCTATCCAATACTAAATCCAAAAATCTCTTCATTGTTTTCTCGTTGAAATATATAATCAAATTTCTGCAAAATATTAAATGATAAGTTTCTCGGGTGTATTTAAGAAAATCAAAGACGTTTCCTTTTATAAATTGAACCATGGATTTTATGTCATCGGAAAGTATATATCGCTCTTTTTCTTTTTTAATATAAAACTTTTCTAATTCTTCAAACTCTGCATAATCTTTAAATGAGTATTTTTTGTATATTCCGCTTATGGCTTTTTCAATGGCTTTAGCGGACAAATCAACAGCAACTATGGATATATCTCTTTTAAATCCTTTAAAATAGTAATCGACAATCATTGCAATCGAATAAGGTTCTTCTCCCGTTGAACAGCCTAAACTCAATATTTTAATCTTTTTGTTTTTTCGTATGAGATTCGGAAGGATATAATCTCTAAGTTGTAAAAATTGATGGACATTTCTAAAAAAATGCGTTTCATGTACAACTATTTCAGCAATAATTCGTTCCCTAATTTCCTGATGCTTATCCATGAATTTAAACAATGTTTCTATATTTTGAAATTTTGATATATCAATATTAGAAGTAATTAAACCTTTTAGTTTATTAAGCTTATCATCCTTTAAATCGATCCCGTAACGTTCAACTACATAATTGCTTATGTCACTTAACTTCAATTCCATATTTACTTATATATTCTCCTATTAAGTTTGCCGGCAGGATTATATCTACCACTCCGGCTTCTACTGCCGCTTTAGGCATTCCGTATACTACTGAAGTAGATTCATCCTGTGCAATAACATACCCGCCTTTTTCTTTAACTTTTTTCAATCCGCTTGTCCCGTCTCTTCCCATACCCGTTAGTATAATTGCTAAAAGGCTCTTCCCGTATTCTCTCGCAAATTCTTCAAACATCACATCACAAGAAGGTTTAAAATTATTGATTGGGGGAGAATCCAAAAATCTAATTCTGTTACTCCTTACACCTATATGGAAGTAATCCGGAGCAAAGTAAATATAACCTTTCTGCAATCTCTCTCCATCCACGGGTATTTTTGTTTTTACTTTAATTACCGAGTTCAGCCAATCCGACAAGCCTTTTATAAATCCTTTTGTCATATGTTGTGTTATTACGATTGTTTTATCAAAATCAGGAGAAAGTTTCTCCAAAATCTGTTTCAAAACAAGAGGACCACCTGTAGAAACACCAATAGTAATTATGTCAAAATCATGTTTAACTCTTTCAATGTTTTGTAATCTTTTTTCTTTTCTTACAATCCCTCTATGCAAATCTATTGTGCTTATTTCCTTTATTTTATCTACAATTATTTCGAAATCGTTACTATTCGGATCAATTACGGCAGTTTTTTTAATTATATCCATTGCTCCTACGGAAAGAGCCTCATAAACGGGATCTTCCGTACTCGAAAAAAACTTGGAACCTGAAAACACAAGAACACGTGCGGGTTTCGTCTTCATTATATGTTTTATTGCTGACAATCCGTCCATAACAGGCATGGATATATCCATAATTATTATATCCGGAGATTTTAGTATATTTTCCTTAATCGCCTCTTCCCCATTGGAAGCGGTTCCTATAACTTCAAATCCATCCACCCTATTTAATGCATTTTTCAATGCTATTCTTATTACCGGTGAATCATCGACTATCAGAATTTTAATCATATAACATTCTCAATTTTCTTCACAAAATCTTCTTCATTGAATTTGCTCTTCAAAAAATATCCGTCGACCCCTATTTCTATTCCCTTTTGAATAAATTCATTATCATCTTTTGTAGTAACAATTATAATCGGTATATCCGAGTATTTTTCATTTTTCTTTATCAATGAAGCCAGTTCAAAACCGTTCATTTCAGGCATTTCAATGTCGGAGACAACAACATCAAAGTGTTCTTTTTTCAACAAATCATAAGCTAATTTCCCGTTTCCGACTGCTTTAACATCAAACCCGGCTTTCTTGAGTATTGATGTTTCAACATCTCTTGTCGTTGGCGAATCCTCTGCTAAAAGCACTTTAATAACCCGCTTTTCCTCCTTCCCCTTGATTTTACTTTTTCTCACAATTCCCTCATTGCCTGCAAACTTCTTAATATCATTCAAATCCATTATAAGTATCGGATTTCCTCCTTCCGAAACTGTTACTCCGGATATAAAAGGGATATTCTCAGCAGGATAGGGCAATTTGTTTATAACAATATTTTTTATGTCTTCCACCTTATCAAAAACAATTGAAAAAGGATTTTCTTTTGAATCAACAATTAATGCATGACCGCCATGAGAAATCTGTTTGTCATATTGCAGTATATCGTTAAGAAACAGCACGGGATAAATCGCATTATTTTTTAATAAGTAGACTTTACTCTCAATCTGCCTTAAATCTTTTTCACCGTATTTTACAAACATAAGTTCATCGGTAATTGGAAATGCAAATCGATTACCGGCATCTTCTATTATTGCCGCATCAGTTGAAGATAATGTAAGAGGAATTTTTAAAGTAAATACGGTTTCTTTCTCATCGGATGATAAATAAATACTCCCCTTTAATTCATCTTCTACTATTTTCTTAACCGCATCCAAGCCGATTCCGCGACCTGAGGTATAATCCGCATCCTTTCGCGTTGTAAAGCCCATTGTGAATAAAAATTGTGACAATTTTTCATTGCTGTAATTTTCAATAACACTTCTATCTACAATACCTCTTTCAATTATCACACTTTTTATCTCTTCATAATCAATTGGTTTCCCGTCGTTTGATATTTTAACAACAAGATTATTCCCCTCATACATAGCGGAAATTTTTATAATTCCCTTTTCGTTTTTTCCCTTTATCTTCCTATCTTCAGGTCTCTCAATTCCATGAATTACAGCATTCCTTAAAATATGCAATATGGGATCACTTAAACGCCTGAGGATATGTAAATCGGCTTCTATGTCACCACTCTGTACGACAAATTCAACCTTTTTGTCCTCTTCTGAGGCTACATTTCTTACATCTTTTTTAAATCTGTTAAATATAGTATCTACCGGAACCATTCTCAGAGCAAATACCGCTTCATGAATCGATTTTATTTTTATTGTGCCCCTCTTTAGAATAGTGTCAATTTTCCTATATGTTTGTTTTATCTCTTTTTTGTAATCTTCCCCATTAACACTATCTAAAAGATTCTCCAGGTCCTTTTTGATTAAATATAGGTTATTAAAGAATATAGTATAATCATTAATCTCGTTTATTAATTTATCAACTTTTTCAAAATTTACATTTAAAAACAAATGACTTTTGCTTTCTTTCTCGGGCTTTTTCTCCTCTTTACCTTTGTTTTCAGGAACAGCGGTTAAATTGTTTGCGTAATCAATTATTTTATCTATTTCAGAAAAAATATGATCAATTACTCCTTTGTTAAATTCCATTTTCTCGGTTTTTATATCCCTAAACATTTCTTCCAAAGCATGTATCGTTTCAACGATATCGTCTAATCCGATCATCCTTGCAGCTCCCTTTAAACCATGCAATTCCCTTAATATTTCATCTATTTTCTCGTCGTTTTTACCTAATTCTTCCATGGTAAGCATATCAGTTACGACGATTTGCATTCTCTCATCTGATTCTTGTTTGAATACATCAAATAATTCTTTATTTTCCATAAATACCCTTTTCTTTATTGTAAACTTATACATTCTTTTTGTCAAGAATGCATCATAATTTA
>Ga0164318_10003980_pt1 | contig 14096 bp, 12 predicted proteins | sample GuaBasSedimGuay9_FD_113734 | JGI IMG/M metagenome (GOLD analysis project Ga0164318, IMG submission 113734) | Subseafloor sediment microbial communities from Guaymas Basin, Gulf of California, Mexico - Guay9, Core 4571-4, 0-3 cm | ecosystem: Environmental > Aquatic > Marine > Hydrothermal vents...
AACAGGGGTCTGAAAAAGAATATAGAGGAAGGCGCCTTTCGTGAAGACCTATACTACCGTCTTAACGTCGTCGGAATTCATCTCCCCCCGTTGAGGGAAAGAGGAGATGATGTTCTCCTTCTGGCCGAATATTTTCTAAAAAAGTTCTGTATGAAGATGAACAAAAAGAAGGAGGGATTATCCTCCGAGGTGATTAAGTTGTTTTTGAGGTACAAATGGCCTGGCAACATTCGCGAGCTGGAGAATGCCATTGAGAGAGCTGTGGTAGTGGGCAAGGAACCGTTGGTTCAATTGCAGGATATGCCATTTTGCGATGACCGGGAGTTACCTGAAGAGAAAGACGCATTGAGCTTAAAGAGAGTAGAGGAAAAGCACATACTGAAAGTACTGAACGAGACCGGATGGAACGTTACCCACTCCGCACATTTGCTTGAAATCGACAGGGCTACGCTGTACAACAAGATCAAAAATTACGGGTTGTCCAAGCCCAAGGACCAACGCTGACAGAGCCCACCCACTGATGCGGCCACAAGAACCTCCAAGTAAGCTCCACATCGTCTCACTTGGAGATACTCCCGAAGATGCGGAGGAGAGAGCCTGCTCTGCTGTCCAGTCCTGCTTTGGGATGAATTGCGAGATACTTTCACCCGAACCATCACCAGAATTCGCTTTGGACGTCTCACGAGACCAATACAACTCACTGGAAATACTCGATTGGTTGGAGAACAGGTTTCCCAAGCCTGATCAGTGGATACTTGGTATTACCAATGTCGACTTGGCTATTCCCGTACTGACTTTCGTTTTTGGGGAAGCCAGGCTCGGTGGTCCCAGTGCGGTAATTTCTACTTTTCGCCTGCATGAAGAATTCTATGGGCGCTCTGCCGATACACTTGTGCTCTTATCGCGAATTGAGAAAGAAGCCATACACGAAGTAGGGCACATGATGGGTCTCACCCACTGCTTAGACCGTAACTGTGTGATGTATCCCTCAAATAGCCTGTCTCAAACCGACGTGAAGTCAACCAAGCTCTGTCCTGAATGTCGCTCTAACCTTTATTCCTGATCCTTGGCGGTTACCACCAGGACCGCGACCTGCTCCGTCGCTTACCAAAGTTCAATCCCGAACGTGCCCAGCGCAACACATTCCTCGCCCGTGTGGTCGAAGACAAGAGTGCCCCCGTCATCGAGGCGCAAAAAGCCGGGATGCGGGACGTCCGCCAGCCACAAACCTTCTTGAAAACCTGACCTGCCTTGTCTATCATAGACAGAACCGCTTTGGGTTCTGCCCTACAATTACTTAAGCTTGAAATCTGTCAGCTCATACACATCGGTAAAATCGCAAGTGCCTAGGTTGTCAGAACTATGATAATCAGTAATAGTTAAACCGATAAACTCATACTGCCGTTTGAGAACACCGATAGCAGCCAGATAATCATAAGCCACGATATCCGTATCCCACACGCCATCGTTGTCGATATCCCAGTACCAGCGAATCTTGAAGCAGTTAGCTACGATGGCGGGTGTCGTAACACTCTCAATGCCCACCACCTCTTTCTCCATTCTCCACGGCTCACCGTCCCGATACACCCAGCACTGGCCAACTTCAAGCGGATAAGCCAAGTCTCTCAAGGGTGGATTCTCGTATCGGATGCTATCGGACTGTATCGAACGGGTCACTACGGTTATGTCGATTCTTGAATGGACCCAATCCAAAAACTCACTGATGCTGTTGAAACGCATGCCCTTGAATAACAGGTAGGTGCCTTCGCTAAGCGCCACTTTGGGCGGCCCGACACCTCCAACGGATTCATAGGCATATTCATACAAACCGTTTGACGTATTGTTGCGGTAGAAATATCCGTCGCCACTGGAACCATTGTCCTCTGTCCACATCGTATGAAACACATAGGTCTCCTGTGAACCAAGCAGCGTGTCAAGCCTTTCAATTTCGGTTGTCTGGTTGCCGAATACGGTATCAGAACCAAAATATGCAAGGCTGTCAGGATCGAAGTTATGAGAATAAAACGTCCGTGAGTATTGCCAAGTATTGCCAATCGCCAGTGGGAAGACAAAAGTACTGCGCGTCGTGAAACGCCACACTGGTGAGCTTACCGAATCAATCGCATCACAGTGCACAATAACTCTCCAGAAATATGTTGTGTCAAGCAACAGGACACCTGGATCGTAAGTAGTATCTGTTATCATGGAATCAACTAATGGTGGTGGGTTGGCCGTTCCCAGATATACATCAAACAATACGGTATCAGATGGAGCGTGGGTATAAGACCAACAGAGCGACAAAATGAGCGGGGCGTCGGTCATTCTATCCGTTGGATATGCGTTCGAAGGTCCGGGCAAATTGCACGGACCAATCGCAGAATCATCATCCGAGCAAGACATAAATACAGAAATGATCAACAAAAGAATGACCGGGAGACAATACTTGTTATTTTTGCGCACGGTAACCTCCAAAAAGTGTTTCGTCGTTACAGCACTGCCATGACGGTGTTGCTGGGTTCGCCTTCGCCGGATTTGTTAATCGCCACGATGCGGTATTCCCACTCCTTGCCGCGTTCCTGGTCGACAAGGGTTATTTCCGTAATCACCGCGGTCGCGACATCTTCCCACGGCCCGTCGGGACGTATGCATCGCATGACCTTGTAGGCACTCAGCTTCACTTCTCGGAAATCTTGCCATTCAGGGTATTCCCTCCAACCAAAGAGTTCTTACCTGCCTATCTTCTTATCAATGAACAATATACTATACCCCCCTCCGCAAATGTCAAGCGAAAAATGGAGTCGTTTCACTTTTTTTGCCGCTCAGAAAGCCTGCTTTGCCGCGAATAACGCTTATTTTGCCACGGTGTAAATTTACATCGCCATTGGGAAAGCTTACATCGTCGCAATGAAAGCTTCCCTTGTCACTGCGTAAACTTACTTCGCGACGGAGTTGATTTCATCTGTCATGAGTGAAGCAATGGCTGTCGCATTGTAATATTTCTCCATCACATGGTAGATTACTGTTATTCCTTGTATCTGTGGAGCTGATTGTTAACGACGAACTGGCGATCAGGGATAACCGAGCCATAGCCAGAACAATCAGGATGGCAAGAAAGATACTACAGATTGAAAAAATAAGATTTGTCAAAAGGAGAAAACGGCGTAATGACAACGATACCAGAACGATAACCAGACAGGTGGCAGGCGTGTGAATATCACGACACTACCGTTGAATATTTCGACAGTTAACAATACCACATTGTCCTCGATTCCGGATACTCGACAGCGCCATTCAGTCACAAAGCTTTGTCAGCGTTACGGTTATGGCTTTGTTTCCGGGCTACTTTGAGTGTTGGCATATCACTTGCTCAATACCTATTGTAAAAGTAAACGATAGTCAATGAGGAGAATAAAATGTCGTTAGTAACCATGAATATCAACGGACATGAGGTCAAAGCAGAGAATCGAGAGCCGATCCTGAAGTCCATAAGGGCTCTGGGTATTGATGTTCCCACTTTGTGCCACATGGATGGTCTGGAACCTTACGGTGTCTGTCGCATGTGCGTCGTTCAGGTAAAACATGGCAAGCGTACCAAGCTGGTGACATCATGTAATTTCCCCGCTGCTGAAGGACTTGAGATTCTGACCGACACCGAAGAGGTACTTCAGCATCGCAGGTTGATGGCTGAGCTTCTACTGGCTAGAGCTCCCGAAGTTAAGAAGGTGCAGGAGATTGCTGCTTCGCTGGGTATTACTGAGTCGCGGTTTAAAGTTGCCGAGACCAGTGACTGCATCCTTTGCGGTTTGTGTGTTCGGGTGTGCGATGAGGTTGTTGGCGCCTCGGCGCTTGGTTTTATTGGGCGTGGCAAAGAGCGGGTAGTTGGTACTCCCTGGTATGTGAACACCGATTCTTGCATTGCCTGTGGGGCTTGCACCTATGTGTGCCCGACGGGAGCGATGCAAATGGAGACGTTGACCAAGGAACGCTGGCGGAGAGAACTGAGTGGAAAAGAACGGATTTGCCGCTACGCTCGCATGGGACTTATTTCTAACAAAGTATGTCCCAACAACTTCGACTGCGCCACATGCGAGGTCGACCAGCGGCTCTTCGATGAGTTCGGAACGCATCCGATATTGGCTTTAGCACCCGGTTTGAGCCGACAACCTAAGCAAGTCGGACATTTCTCTCTAATAGAGGATCGCAGTTATTTCCAGGGCCACACTTGGGCGAAAACTTCGAAAGAACACACACGTGTGGGACTGGACGACTTTGCTCAGAAAGTTATCGGAGGTATCTCCAGGGCAGCATTTAGCGCCAAGCCGGGCGATGTGGTGCACCGTGGAGACCCCGCCTTGGATGTGTCAAACAACGGGCACCGTGCAACCATGCTCTTTCCTATTTCGGGCAAAATCATCCACATCAATCCTTCCTTGGAGGACGATCCCTCGTTAATCAACGAGGATTGCTACGACAGGGGCTGGCTCTATACAATGAAACCTACTAATCCTTACGAAGATAGGATTACTCTCATTGGGCCAGACGAAGCTGACCAATGGACCCAGGATGAGTCGGATCACCTGTTCAGTCTCCTGACCGATTCCAAAAGTGCCGCGTTGTCTGACGGTGGTGAGTTATTACATAACTTCTCCAGAAATCTTGAGAAGAATGACTGGGAACGTATTACTAATAGTTTCTTTTCTGGGGATAAATAGAGTTGAGTCACTCAGGAGGTGAGTCATGTTTGAAAAACGAGAAAAAAAATCAAAACTGATACCCACGTCAGCCAAACAGTGTATATGGGTTGATGCCGGAGTTATTTCTTACAGACTCTGTCCACTTAACTATGAGTGCGAACGCTGCTCACTGCATCAGGCGTTGGTCGATGGACCGGCACTTGTTCCGCCGCGTGTTTCTACATCTCCGAAGAGTGAGGAGAATGTACCTCAACGTGCAGAGTTTGAAGAGTTCTTTAAGAAATTACCGGCTTCTGCGCGGAAGTGTCACTACATGTTGACTGGGGAAGTTTCATACAAGCTGTGTATCAACGGGTTTAACTGTGCTAATTGCTCTTTTCAACAAATGATGGAAGACTCGGAAGAGGCGGAGAAGGATTTGGATATTCCCATTGATGATGATTCGTTCTCGATTGAAGGTTTCCATCTTCCACAAGAGATACACTACCACAGAGGACACACTTGGATTCGTGTGGAACAAGAAGGCAACGTTCGCGTGGGTCTGGATGACTTTGGGCAATGGCTACTGGGTTCTGCTCAGGGTGTACAGCTACCGAGCTCCGGCGAAACCGTCTCCGAGGGTGCGCGAGCCTGCGATATCTGCCTTGATGCTGGGCAGATCGGCCTCTTGGCGCCGGTGTCCGGACGGATTATTGCAACAAACGATAGGCTATTAAAGCAGCCGGAGTTAGTGAACCAGTCACCATATACCAATGGGTGGTTGTTTACGATGAAACCTTTCAATTTACCCTCCGAGTTGGTGAATCTCCTTTACGGTAATAGAGCTAAGAAATGGATCGAGCAGGAGGTTAAACGGGTCAGAGAAAAGTTTAACGGGAATGGCGAACAGATTAGTATCTATGAACTGGATAAGGATACAACTTGGCGAAAAGATATGATTGATGAGATCGCGAGCGAGTTCCTGCTGGCTATGTTGAAAGAGGTAGCATGAAGGGTGTCTCACCAAAAATAAAGAAGGAGAAAATTTGATGGAAGTGCAGAAAGCCGAAGTTGACAACATATTGGATCACTGGAAACGCGACAAGAGTAATCTGATCGAGATGCTCGAGGATGTTCAGGAGCATTACCGTTATATTCCACCGGAGGTTGCCATCACAATTGCTAAGGAACTGGACATATCCATGAATCGTATTTTCCACATTGCCACTTTCTATAAGGGATTCACTTTGGAGCCGCGCGGAAAGTATCCTATCAGCGTGTGTACTGGTACGGCCTGCCACGTAAAAGGAGGGACGCGAATCCTCGAGAACATTATGCGTGATCTGGGGGTGGAAAGGGAAGGACAAGCAACCGAGGATCAGCTTTTCAGCGTGGAATCTGTGCGCTGTATTGGATGTTGCGGTTTGGCACCTGTTGTGGCTATTGGTGGAGAGATACATGGGAAAACCTCCTCAATGAAAATGAAGAAAGCAATAGATAAGTTACGAAAAAAAGAACAAGCACAATAACAAATTTTGTGGAGGCATTTGATGCCCAAACTTAAAATTGAAGACCTTGACAAGATAATAAATGAGCAGAAGAAGATTACTTCTTTAAGGGATGGGGCCGGTAGGGTAAAGGTCACAGTGCATATGGGCACTTGCGGAATCTCGGCTGGCGCACGAAAAATAATGGCTGAAGTTATGCATTGCATAGAGGAGTCAGGAGCCAGCGATATCATTGTTACTACCTCCGGCTGTGCGGGTTTTTGTAGTCGCGAACCAATGATAACTGTTGAAGTAATCGAGCAAGCTCCTGTAAAGTACGTGGATCTTGACAAAAAGAAGGTGAAAGAAATTTTCGACGAGCACATTATGAAGGGAAATGTCGTTAAAGAATATGCCCTTGCCATAGGAAGTGAGCAGACATCATGAGTGTGATACCAAGCGAGAACGTAGATGGGATGAAATATGAAGGCGGTGGGGCGAATGGTTACCGTATGTACCTGATGCTCTGCGGTGGTACTGGTTGTGTCTCTAGTGGTTCCTACGAAATTAAAGATGCCTTGGAGAATGAGTTAGAAAAGCATAAACTCAGTAACGAAGTGGCCGTGGTTATGACCGGATGTAATGGCTTCTGCGCTCAGGGACCGGTCATGGTAGTCCAGCCTGATGGAATCTTCTATCAGTTTCTCAAAGTGAAGGACATCCCTCTCCTGGTTGAAGAACACATGCTTAAGGGCCGGCCGGTCGAGAAGCTTATGTTTACACCACCAGATGAGAAGTTGGTTGTGCCCAAGATGAGCGATATAGGCTTCTTTAAAAAGCAGCGCCTTCTTGCACTTCGCAACCGAGGTCTCATTGATCCGGAGAAAATCGAGGAATACATAGCCCGGGATGGTTATAAGGCTCTCGCCAAGGTACTTACCGAGATGAACCCTGAGGAAGTCATACAAGAAATGATTGCTTCTGGGCTTCGAGGGCGCGGAGGTGGGGGTTTCCCCACCGGCATTAAGTGGAAAACCTGCCGTGAGGCCCCCGGAGAACCCAAGTACGTTGTCTGCAATGCAGATGAAGGTGATCCCGGCGCTTATATGGATCGCAGCATTATTGAGGGTGATCCTCACTCCGTACTGGAAGGTATGGCAATTGCCGCCTATGCCGTTGGGTCCAGTAATGGATATGTCTACATTCGCCATGAGTACCCTCTGGCCCTTGAGCGTTTGGAAAAAGCGATCGCCGACGCACGCGATTATGGACTTCTGGGCAAAAACATCTTCGACCAAGGTTTCGATTTCGATATTAACATTCACTGTGGAGCTGGCGCCTTCGTGTGCGGTGAATCCACGGCTTTGATGGCTTCTATGGAAGGCCGACCTGGCGAGCCGCGTGCCAAGTACATCCACACCGTAGAGCATGGCCTGTGGGACAGACCTACAAACCTGAATAACGTAGAGACCTATGCCAACGTTCCTATTATCATTCAGCGTGGTGTTAAATGGTTTACCTCCATTGGTACTGGCGACGTATCGGAAAATCCTTGGGGCGGAAGTAAGGGTACCAAGGTCTTCTCTTTGGTGGGCAAGGTTTGGAACACCGGACTGGTAGAGGTGCCCATGGGGATAACCCTACGAGAGATCATCTTCGACATTGGCGGCGGAATCCCCAACGGCAAAAAGTTTAAGGCTGTGCAAACCGGGGGACCTTCAGGAGGCGTGATTCCGGAAAGTTTGCTCGACCTGCCGGTGGACTTCGACCAGCTTACTAGGGTAGGCTCGATGATGGGTTCGGGCGGTATGATCGTGATGGACGAAGATGATTGCATGGTGGACATTGCCCGATACTTCATAGATTTCCTCGTTGGTGAGTCATGTGGTAAGTGCTTACCTGGCCGCGAGGGGCTGACGCAGATAAGCAGAATGCTTAATGATATCTGCGACGGTCAAGCTCAGGAGGGAGTCCTTGAACTATTGGAAGAGACCTGCAATACAGTCGCAAACTGTTCGCTCTGCGCACTGGGCGGATCGGCGCCCAACCCTGTACTGAGCACACTTAGATATTTTCGAGATGAGTACGAGGCTCACGTCCGGGAAAAGAGGTGCCCGGCAGGATTGTGCAAGAATCTCATCACTTATTCTATTGACCCCGATAAGTGCAATGGCTGCATGCTATGTGCAAGAGAATGTCCGCAGAATGCCATTGATGGCGAAAAAAAGAAGCCCCATAGAATAAATACCGATCTGTGCATCAAGTGTGGAATCTGTAAAGACGTATGCAACCAGGATGCGGTTATAGTAAAGTGAAGCTGTTTGTACAGTCCAGGCGCCAATCCAATCGGGACTTGCATTGGTCATGTTTAATTTCCTTTTATGTAAAAAGGATTTATTTGTCAGGTTAGGAAAACATGCTATTATTGCGTAGTGTGTTGTTATGAGCTGGAAAAATGCGGTATGGTTCCGGTTGAACGTGGGCTTCATTGCGATCATCCTGGTGACCAACGTCGTACTGTTTCTGGTCACCATATTCGGTATTAGCGAGATCATCATTGAGGAGGTGCAGACCCGTGTGCGCATGGACCTTAACTCTGCCGATAAGGTATTCAGGGAGCACATAAGCGATATTTGTCTCCTGCTCAAGGCAACCTCAGCGCGACGTACTGTTCCCATTCCGCTTGAAAGCTGGGACAGGGAGGACCTGCATAAACTTATGCAGAGCATCTGGCAAGCGGGAGAGCTGGACATACTCTCCTTATTGGATAATGATGGCAGGGTCATATACCGCGAACACAATCCAGAACAGATGGGGGACAATATTTCGCATAACCCGATAGTTGCCCGGGCTATGAGGGAGAAAAAATGTTTCCGGGGTGCGGCAATTGTAAGTTATGAAGAACTGGAAAAAGAAAGCGTCGATATACTGCTTAGGGCATCTCTCGAGATAAAGTCCACCAAGATCGATCAGTCTGGGAAGAGGAAAATTCACAGCGATGGAATGATCATCGGGGCAGCTGTTCCCTTGATAGACCTGCGAAGAGATAGGGAAATCGTAGGATTTTTGTACGGAGCAAAACTCCTGAACCAGAGTTCCGAAATTGTCGATGAAATCAAAGAGGATTTGTACAAGAACGAGAGCTACCAAGGCGTGGACATAGGAGCTGCCACGATTTTCCAAGGGGATGTCCGTATTTCCACAAACATAATGAGGGAGGATGGCTTGCGATCCCTTGGCACCCGGGTGAGCGATGTGGTTTATGAGCAGGTGGTGGAAATGGAGAAGATATGGACTGATCGAGCCTTTGTGGTCGATGATTGGTACATCACTGCCTATGAGCCGATCCGTGACCCCGAAAACAGGATCATTGGAATCTTAGGAGTTGGCGTACTGGAAGAGGCGTTCGTCCACGATAGAAAACTCGCAATGTGGCTCTTTCTTGGTGTAGTAATTTTTATGACCGTAATCAGCTTACTACTGCTGACACTCATGACCAGAACCGTCCTACGTCCCATCGGAAGAATTATCAAAATGTCTGACAAAGTCGTAGCAGGGGATCTATCGGCCCGGGTGAACATGCGGTTGCCCGGTGAAATGGGCATGCTCTGCCTGGCGATTGATCAGATGGCCGACGCCGTGGCACAGAGAGAGGAGGCTCTTGCGGAGGCAACCCGCCGAAAGATCGGGCAGAGCGAGAAGATGGCATCAATAGGTCGAATGTCAGCAGGTATCGCCCACGAGATCAACAACCCGCTGACTGGGTTGCTGACCTTCGAGCATCTGCTAAAAAATGAGGGAGGTCTCAGCGACAAGGGGAAGGAATACCTCGAAATCATGTACAACGAGACCTCCCGGATGCGTGAGATCGTTATGGGATTGCTGAATTTTTCCCGAGAGTCCTCCCCTGATATGAAACTTCTGGATATCAACGAGGTGATTCGGCAATGGTTAAAGTCTCCGTGTAGCCAGAAAGAGTTCAAGAATATAACCACCGAGAAGAAACTTGCCGAGGGTCTGTCCAAGGTAAATGGAGATGCCAATCAATTGCAGCAGGTACTCACTAATCTTTGTTTTAATGCCTGCGAATCTATGCCTGAGGGTGGAATACTTTCAATTTCCACCTCAGAGGAAAACGGAAAGGTACTGATCTCAGTCGCAGATACCGGCTGTGGTATCAAAGAAGAGGACCTTGAGATGATATTTGAACCGTTCTTTACTACCAAGTCAGTTGGAAAGGGAACAGGTCTCGGCCTGAGTGTTAGCTATGGTATCGTTCGTAAGCATGGCGGAATCATGAAAGTGGAGAGTGAAGAAGGTAAGGGTACCACCTTTACCATTACTCTGCCCGTGGTGTCGGGATGATGGCTTTGCTGTCGAATTCCAGATAGCTGATGAAAGAGGTAACGATGCGGAAGAAATTCAGAATACTTGTTGTGGACGATGAGCTTTCCATACGCATATCGCTGGGAGATTTGTTGAGATGCGATGGATACCAGGTGGAGGTAGCCGAGAGCGCAGAGTCGGCGCTGGAGATGTTGAAGACGCAGTCGTTCGATTTGCTAATAGTGGACGTCAAGATGCCCGGTATAGACGGTCTGGAAATGTTGGAGCGTGTCAAGGGAGATGATCCCGACACCACTGTAGTCATGATGACTGCTTATGGCTCTATCGATTCTGCTGTCCAGGCGATGAAGCTTGGCGCTATCGACTACGTGATCAAGCCATTTGACCCAATGAAAATAGGAGCACTCGTCAAGCGGATTTTTAAGAACGAGCTAATGCGGCGCGAGCACAGGTTGCTCAAACACCAGGTGCAAGTATGTTGCGGCTACGGACCGATGATCGGACAGTCGCCAGCCATGTTGAAGTTATTCGAACTCGTCGAGGACGTGTCCTCCACAGACTCGGTGGTATTGATAACAGGTGAGAGTGGAACCGGCAAAGAGGTACTGGCACGTACAATTCATGAAAAGAGTTCTCGGTCGAACGGGCTATTCGTGGGTGTCAATTTTGGTGCTTTCACAGAATCCCTTCTGGAGAGCGAGCTGTTCGGATATGAAAAGGGAGCCTTTACGGGAGCCAACACATCCAAGAAGGGTCTGTTGGAGATCGCCTCAGGAGGAACATTTTTTTTAGACGAGGTAGGAAATGCGAGCCCAAAGTTGCAGATCGATCTGCTCAGGGTGCTTCAGGAGAGAAAGTTCCGAAAGATTGGGGGGCTTAGAGATGAGGAGGTGGACTTCAGGGTGCTTGCGGCAACTAACCGTGACTTGGAAAAAGCCATTGAGGAGGGAAACTTCCGACAGGACCTCTATTACCGGCTGAACGTTGTGCAGGTTCACATACCACCTTTGCGAGAACGTAGGGAAGATATTCCGGCTCTTGCTAAGCATTTCCTGGAAGTGCTTCGTGCTCGCCTGAACAAAAAGACCAGCGTGATTTCCCCTGAGGCTATGCAATATCTGGTCGCCTATGATTGGCCCGGCAATGTCCGCGAGTTAGAAAACGCCATTGAGAGAGCTTTAGTGGTGGGCAAACAGAAACAGGTCATGCCAGAGGACCTGCCTATCGTGCTGCACGAACCCAACGGGGAGCCAATCGATGAGTCTCTCGATTCACGGGAGAGGGACTACATTGCAAGGAAGCTCGAGCAGTATGAGTGGAACATAAGCCGGACAGCTCAGGCGTTGAAAATCGACAGGGGGACATTGTACGCCAAAATCAAAAGATACGAGCTGTCTTGAGAGCAGCAAGCAGGAGTTAACGGTCATGACTCCCCGGGTGGTTGAGATCGTGCCTCTAAACATCTCGGATAAGGATCTCATGTCTGCTATAGCTGCGGAGATCACACGGATATTTCCGTTCCAGTGTCGGGTTGGCGCTACTGAGAGACTGCCGGCCGAACTTCTGGACGAAAAGAGGGGGCAATATCACGCTACCCGGATACTCGAGCATTTAGCTGCCTCCGATCGGACTTCCTTCCGGGTTCTGGGAGTAACAACCTTAGACATCTTCACACCGATCTTGCGTTACGTATTTGGTGAGGCGATGCTTGAAGGGCGTGCTGCACTGGTATCAACGTATAGACTCAGTACAGCACCATCCGGAGACGACTCTCCAAGCAACCGTAGCGTTTTTGTCAGCCGCGTCCTCAAGGAATGTATCCATGAGTTAAGCCATACCTTTGGCCTAACTCACTGTGACGATCCCGCTTGTGTGATGGCTGCCTCGCTTGACATGACACACATCGACGCAAAGTCCACGCAACTGTGTTACTACTGCAGAATCATGCTGAAAGACGAGTTGAATAAAAATTAAATATCTTAATGATACTGCATCATACTCTTTAGCCTCTAAGGAACTTGTTCAGCACTTTAGACCAACGAACATCGGGGACACCAGCCAAGGCATCGTGGGCAAGCGTTGCTCCATCAGCGGCGGTTGCAATCTTGTCCTGAAACATCTCGCTTAGCCGAACCACTTCGCTTCTTTGCCAGTTATGGGCGTTCTGACCGAACATAAGCCCAGAGAGATTGTCCTCATATATCTTGGGACGAATTGTCAGCAGCCAACCATCGTTGTATGGTTTATCAGAAAGAACTCTGGGGGTATCGACGACCGACTGGTTGACCACCATTACCTCGCCATCCATTGGGGAACACACTTCCACGGACTCGCCGTCGTGGATCAGGCGCAGTGCCGGCTTTCCCCGTTGCAGTATTTCGCCCGGTTTTGGCATCTCGATAGAGTCAATGCTGCCAATCAAGTGGGCTACCAGATCATCGAGCCCGATACGGATGGAATCATCCTTTTCGGAGCGCACCCAAGAGTGTCCACGAGAGTAGAAAAGATCAGAGGGCATCTCGCAGCCGAGCAGTGCCGGATCGAGTTCATCTTCTGCTTCAGGTAACTCTGCGTATGCAAGAGCCTCGAATTGATCGGCATTACGCACGAGGTTATCCGAACCCATGATAGCCAGTAGCGAATCCGGGTTAGCATACATGTCACCTAACTTCTTGAACTGTCCCTGGAAAGAACGTAACACCGCTTTTGAGATCAATGTGCGTTCACTGGGCGTCAGAACCAGACCGGAAGCTACAACTCCGGTAAGTATCGGTTGTGCATCCGCCATATTTAGGGTACCTAATTTATCCAGTCGCAGCATCTCGTTTAAAAGCACTCGGCCTGCGTTGAATGCTACGTCTTCCGGGATGGCTTTAAGTACGCGGACAACACGCACAGCTGCTGCCAGCTCAGAGGGAGTAATTGACAGTCCCTTGTATACTTTACCGAGCATCCCTTTGGCAAAGCTGGTCAGTGTAACTGCACGCTCAACCGTCTCGTCATATAGACTAACAGGCTTAAACGTGTGGGACTGGAGTATCCGCTGAACGGTGAGAGCCATCTGTGCCGTGGCCATCGAGAAGTAACGAGTTGTTGCAATATCATGGTGCAACTTCCCCAGCATATTAATGTCAAAGGCAGGTGTCATATTGAGGAGAGCCAATCCCTGTATGGCACGGAAAGCATTCCGTAACTCTTCCTGGGTCCGTTCCTTGGAAACCGAGTTCAACAATCCATGTGGTAGTAATCCTTTCTCTAATATTGACTCGGCGAATGCTCTGAGATCGAGCAATTCAGGACAATCAAGGAACAAGGCTGACGCTACCAACATGAACTGTTCCTCTACGGTGCGTAGATCCAGAACATCCGGGGTGAGCTTTTCATCCGAGGAGATTTTCCCGAGGTTGCGAAGCTTAAACGTTTGGCTCAACAGATCGACATGCAAACCGTTACGGCGGGCTACTTGCTGGACAAGAGAGGCGTTAGCGCCAACAGACAGGCTCCCGATGCCCATCATAGTTAGCACCTGTGATGCGGCAGGGCTTGTGCGTGACCAGTTTGCCATGCATGGGCCAGCGAATGGACAGGG
>Ga0164318_10003982_pt1 | contig 14094 bp, 7 predicted proteins | sample GuaBasSedimGuay9_FD_113734 | JGI IMG/M metagenome (GOLD analysis project Ga0164318, IMG submission 113734) | Subseafloor sediment microbial communities from Guaymas Basin, Gulf of California, Mexico - Guay9, Core 4571-4, 0-3 cm | ecosystem: Environmental > Aquatic > Marine > Hydrothermal vents >...
CATCTGAAAAGGGGTGGACTCTGGTTGAAGAAAAGCTCCCTCAAATCCTGAAAACAGAAGAAATAAATGATGCTGTAAACAGACTGTCCGCTCTTGGCAGCAAGCAGCTGCAGGTGCTTGCTCTTGTTTCAAAGGTTGAAAAAGCTGATGACCCGGGCAGTATTGAAAGTAACAGAGAGATCCTTTTAGGGCTGAAGAAAGAGATTGAAACAATCCGTCTGGATACCGAAAAACGTAAGGAAAAGCTTGCCGGTATAGCTGCAGCGGGAATTGAGGTGGCAGATTCTGCCGCTGTTATGGATACTGTTCTGGACAGGGAGAAAAAAGCGGTCGACGTAATACTGAATTTCAAGGTTGCTTTTGCAGAAAAAATTATCCGGCTTCAGGTTGATAAAGGGGAAGCACTGGTAACCCGTTACAAGAGTGAAACAGAGAAAGCCGCTCTGATGGTTGAGGGAAGCAAAGAGACCATGGATGGGATAGAGTATCTGGTAAAGAAGCCTGATGTGGCAGCTGCCGTAGTAAACGAAACCAAAACCGCTTTGAAAAAAGTGGAATCGGATTTAGATGCTTTGACTTCGATTATCGCCGGGTATGACAGAGAGGTCAGGGAATCTGAAAAACTCATTTTGCAGAGAAACAGGATTAAAAGCCTCAAGGCGGTTATTGATGCAGTTTACAAGGAGATGAACAGTACTCTTGTAAAGGCAAAGGATCTTAATGATAAAGCGGATGATCTGTACAATCTCGGGTATCTGCGTCTTGATGAAACCTATGCCCGGTACGACAGGGGAGACTATGATGCCGCCAGGAGTAAGTATTCCGAGGCAGAGACCGCATTATTGAAGTCTCTTGAGTATCGGGAGGACAAGAAGGTTCGAAACCTTCTTACAACCGAGATGCCTGCTTTGTATGCAGACATTATGACAGCTCTGAATAAAAAGATAATCAGGGAGGTCAGACAGTTAATAAATACCGGAAAAGACTACTACAATGTAGAGAAATTCCTCAAGGCTGAGCAGACCTTTCAGCAGGCAAAAGAACGGTACAAAGTTACCCATGAGGAACTCAATCCGGAGATAGAGGACTGGCTTGTCAAGGTTAAAAAAGCATTGGAAGCAACGAGCGGCAGGGTACTGCTTTCCACAGATCCTCTTTATCCGGAAATGATTCAGGTCCTGAACATTGCGGAAGAGGATTTTAACAACGGGAAAAAACTTGTAAGCGAAGGGAGCAACGATGAAGCAGCCCGTTTCTTTGAGGATGCGGTAAAGAATATAGAGTACGTAAAGGAAACCTTCCCCAGAAACTACAAAGCCAGCGTTCTTTACCTGAGAATTCTTGAATTTACCGAAAAGGATACCTTCGATACGTATTTTGCTTCCATGTTTGAAGCTGCTGTAGCGAAGATAAAAACCGATCCGAAGTCGGCGGATGATGACCTTCTGGCGCTGTCTGTAGTGAACCCTGATTATCCCGGGATAAAGGCGGTATTGTACAGATCCGGAATTGCCGCAGGAAGGCTCTCTCCGCCTCCTGCAAAGGTCGATATTGCAAAAGCGAGAGATCTGTATTACAAAGCAAAGAGGATTGCAGATGCTGACAACAGGGCTCAGTTTCCGATTGCTATTGCCTATCTTGAGGAATCAATAAAGATTGACAGCAATTTCAATCAGGCCGCAGTCCTTCTTGATCAGCTGCGGACAAGTACTGGCGGGGCAGGTGTTTCCGTTATGTCGGAATCTGATCAGCAGAAGCTCAGATTTGCAGAAAATCTGTATGTTGAAGGAAAGTATCTTGAAGCCGGTATTATTTTAAATCAGTTGTGGAATAATCCGGAAAACAGGAAGAGCTCCAAGCTGAACGATCTTAAAAAGAAGGTAGATGCAAGACTTTGATAGATAAAAAGCGGATTATGGCATACACAGTACTCCTCTTTGTTATTCTTACAGGGGCATTATCCGCTCAGGACTTCTACTGGGAAAATCCGGTGGACATAACATTGGAAAACGGGTGGTTTCCGGTAACTGTCTCCAACAGCAAAGAGGGGGCGGTATTCTGGCAGGAATATACTGATGTAACGGAAGACACCGCTGAAGTATGGTTTGTCATCGTTTATACGGATGACGGGATTTCTTTTACCCCGGCCCGGAGGGTTATCGGTCCCTTTAAAGTTACCGGAGATAAAATCCCGATGATCTCTGCAGTGATGAACAGGTCCGGAGATATATATGCAGCTGTATCAACCTCCGGGAAGGGAATCTCCGTTTACCAGTCAACTGATAAGGGTAACTCATTTACTGTAGCAGGAAGCACCGGCGGGGGAGGCAGCAATGTCCCTACTGTTGCTCCTAAACTGTTTATTACAGAAAGAGACCGTTTCATTCTTTTCGCAACCCAGCCTCTTGCCGGAACTTCTACTTCAGTCACCAGCGATGTTCTTGGTATAACCTACTCGACCTCCTTTTCCGGGAGAAGCTGGAGTGCCTTCAAGCCCCTGGTGGTTTCACAGGGGCTTTCCAATATCTACCTTCCTCATGCCGTTTCATCGGGGAACAGGGAGTATGTGGTATTTCAGGCATCCCCCACCGAAAGCAGATTCTATCAGCTCTATGTTACCGAAAGCAGCGATGGAGGAAATACCTGGAGTTCCCCTGTCCGGGTTACAAACTTTAATGAGGAGGGACAGCCGGCGGATAACTTTGATAACCAGCGGGCGTACCTCTCTGTACATAACGATTCGGTCTATATAACATGGGAGAGACACCTGGGCCTCGGATCGGCACAGCCGTATTTCGGAAGGCTTGATACAGCAGACAAAACGATAAAGGATATCTCCAAAATAGCCGGAACAAATATAAGCAGCAACCCGGTGAATAATCCTCAGATTTCCTTTGTTAATGGTATTCCTGTTGCCCTCTGGTACAATAACATCGGTAGAATAGTAATGGCGGAAAAGAGAGGGGATATTTGGGTAAATATACCCTTGAAGGAACAGAGTACTGGCAGGATTAACTCCTTTGGAAGGATGCTGAACAGTAACAATGAGATTAATGTTGTATGGCAGACATCAAAAAACAGTAAATCAGATGTTGTTATGCTTTCTCCGGATACAACTGTCAATAGTCCTTTGGTTTATGCGAAAAATTTTAGGCCTGGAAGGGCAAACAAACAAGATCTTTTTGAAATTACCTGGAATCTTCCGCAGGATTCTTCCGGGATCTCAGCCTTCAGTTACAGTATTGACCGGAATCCAAAGGGAAGTGCGCTTTCAAGACCAATGGTAAAAAGACGTGATCCGAGAAAAGCTTCGGTGACTGTGAACGAAGACGGTACATGGTACTTCCATGTCCGGGCTTTGGACTATGCGGGAAACTGGTCAGAGCCATCTACTCTATCCTTTATCAGGGATACCACTCCCCCGGCTGCGGTAAAATTTATTCCTCCCGACACGGATGGAAACGGATTCCTGCCTTCAAATACCGGAGAGGTAAGCTGGAAGCCGCCTGAAGGGGAGAAAATTTCCGGATACAGTTACAGAGTTCAATATCTTTCTTCTTATGATTTTACCGGTGATATAACAGCCTTTAGAATTGGAGAACCGCCGGATGTCCCAACGACAAAAACTCCCTCCTACCGGTTTACCAACAAAGATAACGGTTTATGGGCGATCAGTGTCAGTACCTTTGATGCTGTGGGGAACAAGAGCAGCAGTTCCGTTTTGTACTTCAGACTGAACAAGTACATTCCGGTTACGTACATTACACAGGTAAAGGCTTTCCAGGATGATCTTGGAAATATCAGTATAGATCTCTATGGGCGCGGCTTCCGTGTAGGAGGAGTAATAACCTCTATAATACTGGACAAAGACCGCAGAGCTCCCTATGACTATGTCTACAAAACAGGTGAGAATCCCTTTGTTGTAAAAACCGACAGGATCATTACCGGCTTGAGTATTGATGATATGGAAGAGGGGACGTACTATGTCGGTTTGATTCATCCGGCACGGGGTCTTTACTTCAACAAGACGGAACTTTCTTTTGAATCTACGGGTGCTGTCAAATTTGGTAATTTCAGTATTCTTGAAGAAAGAACCGGAAGCAGTGTTGTGCTGGAAAGACTGTTTACCCTCTCTGCCAATATGATTGCCGTTATAGTAATAATGCTTTTCCTGCTGGTTATGTTTGCAGGAGCTTCCCTCAGGATTGTTGCACTGGTAAAAGAGGGAAATAAGCTGAACGAAGAGGCTAAGGCTCTCATTTACAATACGGATCTTCCTTTTGAAAGGAGAAAAGAAAAGATGAAAAGTTTGAAAAAACGGGGTATGGGAATACGGATCAAGTTTGCACTTTGGATTACCACTCTCGTTCTCATTATTGTTCTGATGGTTGCCTATCCCTTAAGCTTGTTTATGATAAAGACTCAGCAGAAAAATCTTACTGAGTCACTGAATCAGACAACAAAGGTTCTTATTTCCAGTATAAAAACCTCTGCAGCCAAGTATCTGCAGGAGAACAATACCCTTGAGCTCAAGCGCCTTCCTGCGCAGATCGAGTCAATGACAGCGGCTACCTTTCTTACCATTACCGGACCGGGAGTTGAAGACAAGGATGGCAGGATCAATGACTATATATGGGTGACCAACGACACAGGTATTGAAAATAAGGTTGATAAAAAAGATCCCGATGTATCTGCTGATCCTGCACTTCTTCCCGGGGGTGATAAATTTGCTGAGGGGAGGATATACATGAACGATCCGGTATCTGCCAGGATTAAGCCCCTCTCCGCGGAAATAGATAAAAAAGGAAGAGAAGAAGTCGGTAAACTAACTGAGGAGCTTACAAAACTCCAGGCTGAAGCGGCAAAAGCAACCCGTTTTGCGAGAACGGAGGCAGACATTGAAGCAATTAGAAGAATGCAGGATGAGATTCTCCTTCTGAGTACTACCATTGAAAAAAAGCTTTCAGAGATAAGTGATGTCTTTTCCAGTATTCCTTCTTTCGACCCTGAAAAGATCCTGACCGCGCCACCTGATTACACTTTTTATACCCCCATTGTCTATCAAAGTAAGGGTGATGACACTTCATACTTCAAAGGGGCTGTCCGTCTTGGAATTTCTTCCTCGGCAATTAAAGAGGAGATAACAAAATCCAGAGCTCTCTTAATGAAACGTACTATCTATATCGCACTCCTCGCAATTGGGCTGGGAATAGTTGGAGCACTTATTCTTGCCACTATAATTATTATTCCTCTTAATCACCTTCTGAAAAAGGTTAAGGAGATAAGCAGTACCGATGATCATTTAAATCTGAAAGGATTCAAGGTCGAAGTCAAAACCAGGGACGAGATTCTGGATCTTGCTGAGGCTGTAACAAGTATGGCACATGGTCTTTATGTGGCGGCAGAAGCGCAGAAAGAGCTTACCGTAGGTAAGGAAATTCAAAAAAGGTTTATACCCCTTGAGGTGGGAAAAGACGGATCAAAACTTTCTACGGGAGCAAAATCAACACAGTATGCCGATTTCTTTGGTTATTACGAAGGAGCAAAAGGGGTTTCCGGGGACTATTTTGACTTTATTGAGATAGATCCGGACTACTTTGCTGTAATCAAGTGTGATATTGCAGGAAAGGGAGTTTCAGCTTCCCTTATTATGGTTGAGGTTGCTACGATATTCCACAACTATTTTAATGAGTGGAAAAAGGCTGAACAGAGACGAAAGGTTATATCCGTTCAGAAAAAGGTCACCTACAGGATTAAAAAACCTGATATTGCAGAGCTTGTCTACTCCATAAACAGCCTTGTTGAGGAGATGGGATTCAAGGGGCGTTTTGCCGCTCTAATTGTTGCACTTATTGAAACAAAAACAGGAAAGACATTCTTTTGTAACGCAGGGGATAACCAGGTTCATATGTACAGAAACAGTATAAGGAAAATGGAAACGATAACGCTCCCTGAAGCCCCTGCCTGCGGAGTGTTTCCCAATGATCTCGTTGAAATGCAGAGCGGATTTAAAAGTATTCCGTATCAACTGGACAAAGGAGACCTGCTTCTTCTCTTTACCGATGGTGTTGAAGAAGCCCAGAGATTTTTCCGGGACAGTAATTTTAACAAAATCAAGTGCGAAGAGCCGGGGCTTAAAGAGGGAGAACTTCATGATACCCATCCCCTGGGCAATGAAAACGAGGAACTGGGGATACCCCGGATCAAGGAGATTGTGAATGCTGTGCTTTCCGGAGGACAGTATAATCTGAACAAATATCATAATCCGGTAGCGGATGAGCTTCTTGCTTTTGATTTTTCAACCTGTGAGGGAAGGGTTGATGAAGCTGTTCTTGCAATGGTATCAGTGGAGAAAATATTCAGAATCTATCCTGATCCCGCTGCCGGGCCAATGGACCGGATACAGGTAGATGTAAAAATCAACGATTTCCTGAAAGAACATTTTCTGCAGTACTCCCGGTACTTCAAGCATCCTCTAAAATCGGAAGAGGGGAGTCTCTATATTACCTTTACCCATATGAAAGAGGATAGTCAGTATGATGACCTTACTGTTCTCGGAATAAAAAGGAAATAGGCGGCGATGCCCTCATTCTACTGCGAAAACTGCGGAAAAGAGGTTCCTGCTGAGGTTCCCTCCTGTCCCTACTGCGGCAAGAGATTTTTCTCGGTTAAATGTCCTGTCTGTTCATACTCGGGGCCTGCTTCAGAGTTTATAGAGGGGTGCCCCTCCTGCGGATATCTTGGTCTGCCGAAAGAAACGGATACAGGGGGGAAAAAACATCCTCCCCGGTGGGTTTATCAGATATTGCTTGTTTTCATGCTGGCTGCCCTTGGTATTCTTGTAAGGATATATCTGAATCTTTAGTACATCATGCTATGTCTGTAATGGTGAAGCACCTCCTGGAACCGGCTGCTTGAAACAGGATCTTCCCTGAAGTAGAACAGGTGTGATGAGCTTTTGCCCCGGCAGCAGAATTTCCTGCAGACGGCCGGGGTTCGGGCAGTGAGCCCGAATGATCCCGGTTTCTGTTTTTGCTGTTACTATGAATCTGTTAGGACATGAAATAAAAAATCCTTCCTGATCATTGGAAAAGATTTTCACTGTTACTTAAAGAGTTCTTTTATCTCTTTTTCGTAGAGTTTGTTCACAACGTCCCGTTTGATTTTCAGTGTCTGGGTAAGTTCCTTCCCGACCTCAAGGGGTTTTGGAAGGAGCTTAAACCTGAAGATACACTCAAAGGGTTTGAATCCGGTTTTTGTATTTACCATAGCCTGGATCTCGTTATGGAGGAACTCTTCAATCTCCGGATCAGAGAGAAGTTCCTCCGGCTGTATATAACTGATTCGCAGTTTGGCAGCTACTTCTTCAACTTTCTCCAAGTCAGGAACGATAAGAGCTCCCAGGAATTTTTTGTCCTGACCAAGTACAACACTCTGAAGTATGGCATCGGAGGCGTTTAATCTATCCTCGATCGGAACAGGTTCAATATTTTCTCCACCCATAAGCACTATTGTTTCTTTGGAGCGGCCTATAATTTTGACCTCCCTGTTATGGGTTGTGATACAGATATCACCGGTATCCAGCCATCCCTCTCTAAGTACCGCTTCGGTTGCTTCAGGCTGTTTGTAGTATCCCTTCATCACTTGATCGCTCTTTATAAATAGAGTGCCTTTTGTCCCGGGGCCCTTCAACTCCCCGTTTCTGTCTATCACTCTGTATTCTACATCCGGAAAAAGCGGTCCAACAGTCGATACTACAGGATGATTCTGCTTCCTTACGGCAAGAATCGGTCCTGTTTCAGTCAGCCCGTACCCTTCAAGGAGGGAAATCCCGGCAGCCTGGAAAAAGTTGTCAACATAGGGAGGCAGTGCACCTCCTCCGGAGATACCTGCAATAAACCTTCCTCCGAGTTTTGCTCTTATCTTTGAGAACACAAGGGCATCTCCAAGCAGCTTGATGGGGGTAAGGAGGATAAGCGGGAGAATGCTCACAACCTTGTCGAGCCACCCTATTCTGAGTTTGAAGTTAGGGACAAGACCGAAAAACAGGTTGTAGAAGCGGAAATAAGAGGTTGCGACCGCAACAAAAAAATGGAACAGTCCCTTTTTTACTCCTCCTTCCTTGTTTATATTCCTGAATATGGAGGCTCGTACACCCTCCCAGATTCTTGGAACCGAGGCCATCCAGTGAGGCCTGACTTTTGCCATATCGGGAATCATTACAGCTCCTATGGGTTGGGAATAGGCCAGTGATGCTCCAGCTCCGAAAATTATGTATTCTACAGCCCGCTCAAAGGAGTGCCATACCGGTAGAATACTCAGGAATACATGTTCAGGTTTTACATCTATATAATCGTAAACCCGGTCCAGCTGGAAAATAAAACTTCCATGATGAAGCATAACTCCTTTCGGAGTACCTGTTGTTCCGGAGGTATATATTAACGTGGCAATATCTTCAATCGAACCTTTATCAACTTCTTCATTGAAAAAATCAGGATTCTTTTCAAACGCTTTTTCGGAGATGCTCAGAACTTCATCAAAGGAAACAATTGAGTATGTTTCGATCTCCTTTTTGGAGAGCGTTTCAGTTCCGCTGAAAACTATAATCTTTGTAAGTCCGGGAATTTCTTTCTTTTTTGATAGTATCTTTTTTACCTGTGCTGCATTCTCCGCAAAAACAACCGAGCTTTCCGAATGGGAGATAATATAGGTAATTTCATCTGCAGTAGAGTCGGAACCCCGGGGAACATCAATAGCTCCAATTCCCAGCAGGGCCAGGTCGGTCAGTATCCACTCCATCCTGTTGTCGGAGATAATGGCTACATGATCTCCCCGTTTTATACCAAGCTCACTCAACCCTGTACCAAGGGAAGCTATTGTTTTGTAGAATTCCCTGTAGCTGATCTCTTCAAACTCCCCCGATTCGTTTTTTACCATCAGAGCAGGGCGTTCTGCATAAGCAGCAGCAACCGCTCTTATTCTCTTTGGTACCGTATCCTGATTCTTCATTCTCTCCTCCCGTTTCGGTCCTCGACCGAAATATTTTAAAAAAAAACACTCACGCCAACTTAAACACTAAGGTTGACTGAAAAAACTGCTGCCGTCAAGGGTTTTTACTGCATTTCCTTCCTGATTTGTTTTTACAGCGTTTTCAATTATACTCCATGTGAGAATTTCCGGAAGGACCTTGTAGTTACTGCTCCCCGGGGGGTAATAGGCATAAACGGGAACCCCTGCTTTGCCGTACATACGTATCCATTCTCCGATTACAGGATCTCTGCTGGTGTAGTCTCCGTACAGCAGGGCAATATCCCGTTTCCTGAAAAATATCTTTCCTTTGTCAGAATTAAAGATAACCCGGTCGTTTACTTTGCATACGGTGCACCATTTTGCAGAAAACTGAACCAATACGGCGTTCCCTTTATCAATATGCTGCTGCAGATTTTCCGGTGAAAACAATTCCCAGCCTTCTTTTACTTCTGATACCTGCTTCTGCACTGCAGTACTTTTTCCGGTTCCCTCATGAAAGTCAAGAAAGTATACTCCTGAAAGGATAAGCAGGATTACTGCTCCTGCAAAGGCTGCTTTGGAGGTCCGAACTTTAGATGAAGGGCTGCTGAGCTTCCCATAGATCCATGCAATGAACGCAGCTGTAAGAAGATAGAGGAGGACTTTTAGCTGACCGTCGGAGTCAACCTCGTACCGCAGGGTACTGAAAAGATAGACAACTGTTCCAAGAAGGAGAAAACCCATCAATTCCTTGAACGTGTCCATCCATTTCCCCGGCTTGGGAAGTGCCTTGATTGCGGCCGGCCACAAACCCAAAAGAATAAAGGGTAATGCGAAGCCGGCACCAATAGCGGTAAAACTAAGAAGAATGAAGGCTGCTGACTGGCTGAATGCAAAACCCAGGGCGGAACCAAGAAAAGGAGCTGTGCAGGGGGTGGCAAGAAGAACGGCAAAGATACCGTTAAAAAATGAACCAATGTACCCTTTTTTTGAAGCTGCTCTAACCATGGAGTTCATACCCGGAGGGTTGATGAGGAAAACATCAAACAGAGATAAAGAGAAAATGAAGATGGTAACCATAAGTACGGAAACAAATACAGGATTCTGGAACTGGAATCCCCAGCCTGCCAGCTGCCCGGTAAACTTCAGGGCTATTACTATTACAGCAAGAACCAGGAGAGAAACCAGAACACCAAGTCCGTACAGCATGGCACTGATAAAGATACTTCGGTTGTCATTTTTACTCTGGTTTATCAGGTTCAGCGCCCGCATGGATAGAATTGGAAGAACACAGGGCATTACGTTAAGCAGGAGACCGCCTGTAAAAGCAAAAAGAATGAACTTTAACAGTGTTAAAAATCCTGACTGTGTTTTTGGCGGAGCCTCTTTGGAAATCGTATTGGCTGCCAGTGGAAAAGACTGTTCTTCAGGAAAGAAACAGGTGCCTTCGTTGGAGCATATCTGCCATCCTGCTCTAATCTTCGGCCGGTATCCGGGAGGTGCTTCACCGGTTATGGTGATTTCAGCAGACAGTACTGTCTTCCCGTAGTAGTTTACCAATCCATCCTCTTCAATACCTTCGGGGTATTGAATCTCTCCGAGGGAAAGGAACCTGCCTGCTTCTCCTTCTGCAGGAAGGATATAGAAAAAATCGGGGGTTTTTGTCTGATGAAATCCTTCAGGGAAGGTAAATGTTATCTCCAGCAGTCCCTTGTCTCCCGGCTGCAGTACCTCCGGGGATGTCTTTACATCAACCTTGACCGGAGGCACATCCTGTGCACTTAACGAGAAACCTGCAGACAGGATTATCAGGAGAAAGACAAACCGGATTTTGTTCATGGGACCTGCTCTCTATTCGATAATACTGTTGAATATTTCGATTATCTCGTCAGAATCCCACTCTCTGGCACCGACAAGCCTGGCAAGGATGATTCCGTCAGGGCCAATAAGCCAGGTTGTGGGAATGCTCCCGGATCCGTATATACCATAGACCTGCTGGGATTCATCAACCAGAACAGGAAAAGTGTACTTGTTCCGTTTTATGTAAGAAAGGATCTTGTCCTTTGTCTCCCTGGGGGGAGAAGGTGTTCCCACTGCGAGAATGGTAAAATTCTTGCCTTTCATCTTTTCGCTCAACCTCTGCATGGAAGGCATTTCCTTCTGGCATGGCGGGCACCATGTGGCCCAAAGATTAAGCATTACGAGTTTTCCTTTCAGGGAACTTAAGCTTACCTCATCTCCTGTAATGTCCGGAGCGGTAAAATCGACCGATTCAAGTGCTGCTTTTGGTATATCAAAACCCAATTGATAAAGTTTCTGTTGAGCAGCGCTCATCTGTACATCTTCCTGGGCAAAAATGACCGCAGTAAAAAGAATGAGCATGATTATTATGATTGTTAGCTTTTTCATATGAAAAAACTAATATAAAAGAAAAGATATTTCAAGTTAATTCATAAATATACTGATAATCAGTACAAAAAAGTTGTACAGTCCATGTCCGATGGCAATGGAATGAACCCTTCTCTTTTTTAGAAAGATAAGAGAAAAGAAAACCCCGATCATAAAAGTACTTATAAAACCACCTACTCCCTGGTAGATATGTCCCAGTGCAAAAAGGAGGGATACTGCTGTTATAACAGCAGTATTATTGGTTTCGTCATTATTTATGAATTCAGTCAGGAGGTAACTCCTGAAAAATAGTTCCTCATTGTATCCGATTGTTATTGTTGTAAGAAATACCAGCGGGAGAACAGCCGGATTGTTTATCTGCCAGTCTACCAAGGGGAGAGCTTCTGCAGCTGCATTGTTAAAAATAATCATGGTAATCGAAAGTATTATTAGTACCCCCAGGGCATAGAGGAAACCGAATCCGATATCCTTCGCGGTAAGTTTATGAATCCCGTATCTGCTAAAACTGTTTTTACCCTTGAGCCGTATGATGTAGAGAAGAAGAAGAATCTGTGGAACGACAGAAACCAGGTAATACAGGTTAAAGCGGGGTGAGTTGAATATTTCACCGTCAATTTGCTGGTTTTGAAACAAAAAACCGGGGAGAAAAAACACCAAAAACAGCACTATTGGCTCTATTGGAGATTTATTTTCCGAATTTTTTAAAAAGTTTAAGAAAAACATGTTTTTTTTACTCGTAGTATAAGGTATGATGAATACTATATGTTCCCCAAAGTATTGTCCATAGGGATTATTTGTTATGAAAAGATAAAAAGGTTGCGATAATAAATTTATGATTATATTTATAATACTTGTTGTTTTATTTATACTCGTTACTGTTTTAATTGTACTTCTGCGCCGAGCCGGAGGAGGATCTTTCCCCTGGTTCCATTTTTACACCAAGGGTAAAGAAGCAGGATTCAGTTTCAAGGAAGTCAATCTTTTAAGAAAAGTAGCGGTAGAAAACCGGCTTTCAAATCCGACCTCCCTTTTCTGGTCTGTAAAACTCCTTGACCGTTCAATCAGGGGGATGATCATTAGATTTGCTTCCGAAGGAACCTTGAATAACGAAGATAATGTGTACTTTCTTTCCAAGCTTTTCGAATTCAGAAAAACAGTGGAAATGAACCTTCCGAAGTACAAGATAGGACTTAAAACAACAAGGAAAATCCCTGCAAGACAGCATTTGAAAATAACCTTGACGGGTGTAGGGGCATATCATTCTCAGGTTGTCGAGAATCAGCGCAGATATATAGCGATCTCCTACCCCGAAGGGCCGAAACTTCCTCCCGGATTTGAATTTAAAGGACAGCGGATAGGGGTCTATTTCTGGCGTCAGGAGGATGCCGGATACGTTTTTGACTCGAAGGTTCTGGAAGATTTTTCGGACAGGAAGTATCCTCTTTTGTATATTTCCCATTCAGATTCCCTGGTCAGAAGCCAGAAGAGGAATTCCATACGGGTACCGCTTAATAATCCGGCCTATCTTTTCCCTTTAAAACATATAAATCAGGCAAGCGAAGAGGTTGAAGCCGGCCGGGGGCTTAGGTGCAGGCTTCAGGATATTTCCGAGGACGGGGCCGCTGTTTATATAGGCGGAAGGGCCAGGGTTGGACTTTCGGTCAAACTTCAGTTCAAACTTTCAGATTCCACTATTATCATGAACGGAGTAGTAAAAGGGGTAAACTTTCATCAGAGGAAGAATGCTTCGGTTATCCATATCCAGGCTGTTCCGCCGTCAAAAAGAATGACAAACAGAATATTGGCCTATGTTTACAATATTTTCGGCGAAAGAGATTCAAAAGGAAGACGGAATGCGGGCTCTGTTCCTGAGGGGTGGTAGTCGATGGGGATAAAGAAATTATTTGTTATTTCGGCATTCTTTCTTGTCTCAATGGCTGCACATTCCCAGGATGCTGGTTCAATGCTGAATGCTTACATGAAAAGCTTTGCCCGGGGAAGTCTTTCAACCAAGATTCAGGTGCTTCAGGATTCTGCAAAGATAAACGGAAATGATATGTGTCCTCTGTATCTGCAAGCTGCCAGGTTTGTGAAGGATAATTACTTCACTCTTTACGATGACTCGGCTGCCGTTGAATTAACCCTTCTTACCGTCAGACTGGCAGGGCTTAAAGGATGCGGAGATACTGCCGGGATTTTGTGGAGTCTTTTTGAAGAAAGTGGTCAGCTCCAGTTAAAGACGGAGATTATCTCGTCTTTGGGGGCAATGGATGTCTCCCCGGCGATAGTCGATAAGTTAAACAGTTGGCTGAAGGGTGTAAACGATAAGAAACGGAACGGTGAGGAGTTTCAGGAACAGCTTGTTATGGAAATGGTTAATGCTTTGGGAAAACTGGGCAGATCCTCCTCTTTTAGTGTTCTTTTCAGCACAGGCGCCTTAAAGTATTCTTCAGAAATTACGGAAAAAGCGGTTGCAGCATTAAAGAAACTGGATGCAGATTATACAGGTTCCCTGATCGCCATTCTTGAAAACGGGCGAATTGAAGATAAACATGCAGTTCTTGAGCTTGTTACCAAAGATCCTGATATGGATGATGAATCAAAGGGAAAGGTATTGAAAGCTGCCCTGGAGGAATCGCTGAAGAATGTTGACTCTGCTGCTGATAATGAGAAACG
>Ga0164318_10003984_pt1 | contig 14091 bp, 9 predicted proteins | sample GuaBasSedimGuay9_FD_113734 | JGI IMG/M metagenome (GOLD analysis project Ga0164318, IMG submission 113734) | Subseafloor sediment microbial communities from Guaymas Basin, Gulf of California, Mexico - Guay9, Core 4571-4, 0-3 cm | ecosystem: Environmental > Aquatic > Marine > Hydrothermal vents >...
GTATTTTGTATATAGATTAATCGTAAAAATAATTAGAGATACGCGTTTAAAAGCGCTGCTTCGTTCTAATCCAAATGCTCTTGTTTTAACTCTTTACAAAAATCTTCGTTTTATTCTTTGCCGAATCAAGCTGCTAAAACCATTTAAATGGATGACGCCAAAAGAAGTAGCTGAGTATTTTAATTTGTATGGATATAAAATGTTGGATCAGAAAGCTTTTGTTGAATTAACAGAATTTTTTATTAAAGCATGTTATAGCAGGCAGACACTAACCGCGTGTGAGGTAAACAAAAGTATCGCGTTATATAACCTTTTAAAACAAAATCTATTAAAAAATTGTACCTTTTTTAATAAACTCCTTTTAAGACAAAAAATGTTTAGTATACTCAAACGCAATTGGTTTGTAAAATTTAGGCGTTTCCCTGTGCCCTATAAAGGGATGTAATCGATGAATGAAGCGGGGTTTTTAGTTATGGATTCCCGCAATCTTTTAGCGGGAATCTACTCTGAAAAATTGGATTATATTAAAATGATAAGTTTATGGCCCCCCCCCGCTTCAGTCAGTCAGTCACCGATTACAAAGGTATCTTATTACTGTTTACAACACCTTGCTTTTTAATTCCTCTGTGCAATATTCTTTGATTACTGTCTCTAATTCCATAGGCAAAGTGCCTTTTATGCGCGCACCGAATTGAGAAACATTAATAAATTTTATTCGTGGAAATTGTGCGATTTTTTTTTCAATCCAATGCAAAAACCAGTAAAAAGACGAACTCGCGGGAATTTCTGCTCCGGTAATGCTTTTTATTGTCCTGGGCTTATGTGTTATTTTTAAACGCTTTTCTATACCCTTTGCGTGAGAATATCCGTTATAAAAAGATAAATCCTGTCCAACAAAAACAATTGGATTTGCCCCTGTTTTTATCGCGACATCAAGAATTAAAGTGGACACTGATTCCCCAACATCAACTCTGCCTTTATCAACCCTTTCCGCGACAAAATCAGATAAGCTGTAGCCTGTTTGCAGCGCAACAATTTTAGGCCCTTTATACTGGCTGATTACTTCTTTTGATGCTGTGGGTAAAAATATCAAGGGAACAGAATTTTCAAGTAAATCTGTAAAATGTGTGAGCATTATTGCTTTTGGATCCCCTATCGCGACAAAATCAGGAATAATTTTATTTTTTATCAGTAAACTAAATGCTGTGCTTACGCAAATTAAAATTCCGCGGTTTTTAATTTTTTTTAAACTCTCAATATCTCTGCTTAAACTGGGCCCCGCAGAAATCAAAAATACAGGTTTATTTTTAAACGCGCTAAAAAAAGTATTAATACCAGGGCTTTCTATTGTCTGGGTTATGTTGGCAAGAAAATTTGTTTTCATTACCTGCTGCATTTTAGGCTTAATCTGTATTTTTTCAATAATGTCTATAAATTCAGACGCGTCCTGTTTATAAATAGACAAACTTGGCTGATGCACGATCAGCTTCATTTTCCCTCTAATTTTTTTTTGAAAAGTTAGTTTATAAAGATAATTCATTATTATTTTCTGATTAGATGTAACGAAAATTTTTACTTTCGGATTACTTAAAATTGGAACAAAATTTTGCCGCGTTAATGCTGCTTTAAAAATATCTTCCCTTAATTCAAATACAAAAATCGCGGAAAATTTATTAATTTGCTTGAATATCTCAAAGAGATGATATCCAAAACCAAGTCCAAGAACTAAGGGAATAAAATTTTTCTTAAGCTGAAAAGAAGCAATAAATGTTTCTGCTTCTTTTTCTGGATTATAAATACTGTGGATAAGCTTTTCACCTGATTGGGTTGTAACTTTTAACGTATATGAATCATTGCCGGCTTTTAAAATTTTTATATTCTCAGAAATTTTTAAATCTTTTATCCGAGTGTATAGTTGCGGAGAAACTTTTTGAAGAGCAGAGAGATTTTTATTTAAAATTGTCATATTGCGGTATACTGTATCTTAAAACGTTCTTCTTTCGTAAAACCTCAACGCAGCAAGCTGCGCCTGCGATTTAGCTCTATCAGAACGTTCCAATCTAGGGCACAGGGAAACGCCTGAATTTTACAAACCAATTGCGTTCGAGTATATTTATATTATTTTCTGTACGGGAGGGTTTATAACCCTCCCTTTTACGTTGGTACAATACTACAAAATATCCGGGTTAATCCTCTTCTTTAGCCACAACTCTGGCAACAGCAACAACTTTATCATTTTCTTTAAGCCGCATAATGTTTACACCCTGCGTAGAACGGCCGATAGTGCGAATATCTTTTATCGGGCAGCGCTCAATCATTCCACTTGAAGTGATCAGCATTAACTCATCTTTATCAACTACCGCATTAACACTAACAACCAGTCCATTGCGCGTTGAAGTCCTAATATTAATTATCCCCTTACCGCCTCTTGACTGTATTTTATATTCTTTAGCTAATGTACGCTTTCCAAAACCATTTTCTGTTATGCTTAATAAAGTTGTATCTTTTCTCACAATATCCATAGCAATAACACAGTCTTCCTTAGATAAATAAATTCCTCTTACACCTGAAGCAGTCCTGCCCATTCCCCTGACATCTGCTTCTGAGAAATGTATTGCTTTGCCATTTTTGGTGCCGATAAATATCTCCTGTTCCCCTTCAGTTAATTTACAGCTGATTAACTCATCTGTATCTTTTAAAGTAATCGCGCTAATACCTCCTTTACGCGGATGGCTGTACGCCATTAAATCTGTTTTCTTGATTTGGCCGTACTTAGTCGCCATTACCAAAAATTTCCCTTCCTGAAATTTTTTTACTTGAATTAAAGCACTGACTTTTTCCCCTGCTGACAATTGCAAAAGATTAACAATTGCTTTTCCTTTTGCCATTTTACCTACCTGAGGTATCTCATATACCTTTAACCAGTATACTTTTCCTTTATCTGTAAAAATTAAAAGATAATCATGAGTTGACGCGATAAATATTTGCTCCACAAAATCTTCTTCCCGCATTTCAATGCCTGTAACCCCCTTGCCTCCTCTTTTTTGTTGTCTATAAGAACTTACCGGCAAGCGTTTTACATATCCAGCGTGCGAAAGAGTGATTACCACATCTTCCTCGGCAATAAAGTCTTCAATCTCAAAATCTCCTACTTGAGCGATAATCATTGTCCTGCGCGGATCTCCATATTTTTTTACCAGTTCTAGTAATTCTTCTTTAATTATGTTTAAAATTTTGTTTGGGTCATTTAAAATTGCTTTTAAAATGTTTATTTTCTTAATTAATTCCAGATATTCATTTTCAATTTTTTCACGTTCTAAAGCAGTAAGCCTTTGCAATTGCATTTCAAGAATTGCCTGTGCCTGAACCTGAGTTAAACCAAACTGGCCAATTAATCCCTGTTTAGCAGTAGCAGTATTTTGAGAACCGCGAATTAATTTAATAATCGCGTCTAAGTTGTCTAAGCATATTTTAAATCCTTCTAAAATATGAGCCCTTTCCTCTGCTTTACGCAATTCAAATTTTGTCCTGCGGATAACTATTTCCTGACGGTGCTCAATATAATATTGCAGCATTTGCTTTAAATTTAAAACACGCGGACGATTCTCTACTATTGCTAAAAAGATTATACCAAAAGTATTTTCAAGCTGAGTATGCTTATAAAGAGTGTTTAAAACTACCTGAGAAGCAGCGTCTCTTTTTATTTCTACAACAATGCGCATTCCATCTTTATCTGATTCGTCGCGGATATCTGAAATACCTTCGATTTTTTTGTGTTGTACAAGTTTAACAATCGCTTCAATAATATTTAATTTATTTACCTGATATGGAATTTCTGTAATAATTATTGACTCTCTGCCATTTTTATGGGATTCAATATTCGCTTTTGCCCTTATTTTAATTGGGCAGCGGCCGGTTAAATATGCCTGTTTGATCGCATCTTTTCCGCAAATAATCCCGCCAGTAGGAAAATCAGGCCCTGAAACTTTTTCCATTAAATCTTGAATTGACGCATCTGGATGATCAATTAAATAAATAATCGCCGCAACAATCTCATTTAAATTATGCGGCGGAATATTTGTCGCCATACCAACAGCTATACCGCTTGAGCCATTAATTAGTAAATTCGGCAAAATAGACGGCAATATTTTTGGTTCTTGCAAAGATTCATCAAAATTTGGAGTAAAATCAACTGTTTCTTTTTCTATATCAATAAGTATTTCTTTAGAAATTGCGGACATTCGCGCTTCTGTATAACGCATAGCCGCGGCAGAATCACCGTCAACTGTTCCAAAATTGCCCTGTCCTTCAATTAAAGGATATCTTAAAGAAAAAGTCTGCACCATACGCACTAAAGCGTCATAAACAGCACTGTCTCCATGGGGATGGTATTTTCCTAGAACTTCTCCAACAATACGCGCGCATTTTTTATACGGTTTTATATGTTCTAAATTCAGATCCTTCATTGCATACAAAATTCTTCTATGCACAGGTTTTAGCCCGTCTCTGATATCAGGTAAAGCTCTGCCGACAATTACACTCATCGCATAATCTATGTAAGATTTTTTCATTTCGTTTTCAATGGGCACAGATATTATGCGTTCATTTTGCGCGTACATATAATTTATCTTCTCCTCTTTTTAAATATCTAAATTTGTCACTTCTTTAGCATGGGCTTCAATAAATTGCCGTCTTGGGGCAACCGCATCCCCCATTAAAACTGTAAACATTTCATCTGCTTTCACAGCATCTTCTATTCCCACCTTGAGCATTGTTCTTTTATCAGGATTCATTGTTGTTTCCCATAGTTGATCAGGATTCATTTCCCCAAGGCCTTTATACCTTTGAATGTTTATGCCTTTTTTCCCTACACTCAAAACAAGGTTTAATAAATCATTTAAATAAAAAATTTTATATTCTTCTTTTCTTTCCGCTTTAATTATCGTTAATAACGGCTTATGGTTAGAACCTTCTTTTTTCCCATAATTACTTATTTTTAATTCCATTTTTTTTAATTTTTCCGCGATTTTTAAAATTTCATTAGCCTCAAAAAATTCAGTAACTTTTACCCCTGAACCTTTTTTTTCTTTATCTATGCTTTCAGTTTCCTCTATTTCCACCTCTTTTCCCTGTATTTTTTCCTCTTTTTTAACAACTTCTGCTAATTCTTCCTCATTAAAAATAATATATTCAAGTTTACTTTCAGTAACCACACGGTACATAGGAAAACGTTCTGTCCTTTTATTCTGCAAACACAAATAATCAATAAATTTTATACCTTTTTTTTCTATGCCTTGTCCTATTTTTTCAAGATCTAATAAAATTTTTAATAAATCTTTGATTTGTATATCTGTTAATTGTTTATTTACTTTTAGATTCAAAATTTTTAATCCATCCATACCTAATTCAAATAAAAAATTTTCCATTTCTTCTTCTGTCTCAATATATTTTTCTTTTCTGCCTTTTTTAACTTTATATAAAGGAGGCTGAGCAATATAAACATACCCTCGTTCAATTAACTGCGGCATCTGTCGATACAAAAGAGTAAGCAACAATGTTCTGATATGACTGCCGTCAACATCAGCATCAGCCATTAAAATTAATTTATGATAACGCACTTTTTCAATATTAAAATCACTGCCAATACCCGTCCCCATAGCTGTAATTATTGTACGTATTTCTTCATTACTTAACACTCTGTCTAAACGCGCTTTTTCCACATTTAAAATTTTTCCTTTAATCGGCAAAATTGCCTGGAAACGCCTATCCCTGCCTTGTTTTGCTGATCCTCCGGCAGAATCTCCTTCCACAATATAAATTTCACAAATTTCAGGGTCTTTTTCTGAACAATCAGCCAGTTTTCCAGGCAAAGAACCACTATCTAAAGCTCCTTTTCTTCTTGTCAGCTCACGGGCTTTCTTAGCAGCATTGCGCGCCCTGGCAGCTAAGAGAGACTTTTCCACAATTTTATTGCCTACAGCGGGATTTTCTTCTAAAAAACTGCCCAGTTTTTCATTAACAATAGAAGTAACTATGCCTTCGATTTCGCTATTGCCTAATTTAGTTTTTGTCTGTCCTTCAAATTGCGGATCAGGCATTTTAACACTGATTACTACCGCAATTCCTTCTCTAACATCATCTCCTGAAAGTGTAAAAGCATCATTTTTAATCAGTTTTTTATTTTTACAAAACTGATTAATTGTTCTAGTTAATGCAGACTTAAACCCTGTTAAATGCGTGCCGCCTTCAATTGTATTAATATTATTAGCAAAAGTATAAATTTTTTCAGAATACCCATCATTATATTGCAAAGCAATTTCAACAGAAACATTCTCCTTTTGCTTTTCAAAATAAACAACCTTTTTTAAAAGAGGAGTTTTATTCTTATTTAAATACTCCACAAAAGAAGATATTCCGCCTTGAAAACAAAATTCCGCCCGCTTATCTTCGCGTTCATCAACGATTTTAATCACCAACCCGCTATTTAAAAAAGCCAATTCTCTTAAGCGGTTAGATAATATATCAAATGAATACACTATGCTTTGAAAAATTTCGCTATCAGCTTTAAAAATAATTTTTGTGCCTGTTTTTTTTGTTTTGCCAATTACCGTTAATTTTGTTACTGTTCTGCCTTTTTCATATCTTTGACGATAAATAAAACCATCACGCCTGACTTCAACTTCTAGCCATTCAGAAAGCGCATTCACACAACTTACCCCCACGCCATGCAAGCCGCCTGAAACCTTATACGCTTGATTATCAAATTTACCGCCCGCGTGCAGAATCGTCATAACAACTTCTACTGCAGGTTTTTTCTGATTTTTATGCTCATCAACAGGTATGCCGCGGCCATTATCCATTACAGAAACACTGTTATCGTTATGAATAACAACTTCTATTAAGGAACAATGCCCTGCTAAAGCCTCATCTATGGAATTATCCACAACTTCATAAACCATATGATGTAAGCCGCGCACAGAAGTATCTCCAATATACATTGCCGGCCTTTTTCTGACTGCTTCAACTCCTTCTAAAACCTGAATTTTCTTAGCATCATATTTCTCTGTTGTCATAAAAAAATAGCTCCTTTAAAAAACTTAAAAATACTAAAATAGATTCCCCTGCAAGCAGAAAATCTATTTTAGCAGCCCGTGATATTGCTGTATTCTTTCACCCAATGTTGCTATAGACCTTTGCGTTAAATACTTTTCTTCTAACTTATTAATTATTAACGTGTTATACTTGCCCTTATTAACATTAAGCATAACCACTATATCATCTAAATTAAACATTTTGTGTTCATCAATATAAACAAACATTTTTTTTATTATACTCAGCCAATTTTAAAAATCAAATTTTCAATTTTACCTTCACCTACATTTTTTTCAATTCTTTTTAAAATGTTAGGCTTATTTAAAGATAAATAATGCATCCATGCGGAATTAGAGACCTTAATAATCAAGTTTTTTTTTTAATAGCTACTGGAATCGCATACTCCTGTGCTGCAGGAGAAATAATCTCCTGCCAATTATCTAATATTTCTGTTTTTAAAGCATCCATTTTAGCTGGTTGCTTTTTTAGCATATCATTAATTATTTCACTTATTGGTAATATTTTTTTTCGCATTATAATCAAATTAGATTTCCGCCAAAAGATTACGGAAATGACAAAAAAAATGGTGATGATAAGGCTGGTAGGATTGATGATAAAATACCCTACAATGTCGTTCCCGCAATTTTTTAGCGGAAATCTATACGCAGCCATCTGCCTGATATAATTCGCTATGTTTAAACTATATTTATAATACACGTTACAAGGATACAATCCAACGCAGCTTCTTTTTGTAACCTTTTACAACTAAAAAAAATCCTTATATATTAAATTAAAAACAGACGTCAGCGTCATTCACCGATTACACTATTTTATTGTCATTGGCAAAACAATATAAATCAATTTTCCTGATTCAGCATTATCTTCTTTGATTACACAAGGTTTCTCATCCTCTATTTCAAATTCAACAACATCTTTATCTAAAACCTTTAAAATATCAATCATAAAAAATGGATTAACATTAATACTTATTTCAGAATGCCCATATTCAATATTAATATTTTCCTTAGCTTCTCCAACATCCGGAGTTATCTTAGAAACTATTAACTTCTCTTTAAAAATATCCATTTTTACTGATTGAGAATCAATGCTTGTAAATAAACCAACTCTTTTTAAAGCAGATAAAAATAACTGTTTATCAATCTTCATTTTATTGTAATTTTGATTTGGAATAGCTTGCTCATAAGGAGGAAACTCCCCTTCAATCAGCCGTGAAATTAATATCGTCTTGTTTAATTGAAAAGCAACCTGATTAACAGCAAAGGCTATTTCCAGATTACCTTTATCCTGCAATGCCCTGCTTAATTCAATAATCATTTTTGTTGGAATAATCAGTCTTTTTTCATTTTTTAGATTAAAAGACTGTGTATTTTGAATTATCGCGATACGGCGACTGTCAGTAGCAGCTAAATTTAAAGTATTATTTTTAAACAAAAAAAACGTACCATTCAAAATATGCCTTGTTTCATCTTTAGACATTGCAAAGCTAACTTTTTTTAGCATTGTTTTAAAAACACCCTGTTCCATAACAACACTTTCAGATCGTTCAAACTCAGGCAGTAAAGGAAATTCTTCTTTAGGTAAACCATTTAATTTAAAAGAACACAAACCGCAGTTAATAAAAATATTATAGCCATTCTTAGTATTAATAGATACTTTTTCATTGGGTAGCTCTTTAATGATCTCAGCAAATCTTCTTGATGGAATAGTTATAGCCCCTTCTTCTATTACATCTGCTATAGATTGAAAAACAATACTTAGATCAAGGTCTGTCGCACTAAAATTAACTTTTCCATCTATTGTTTCCACAAGCATATTGGATAAAATAGGTAAAGTAGTTTTATTTGGAATAGCGCCTTCAACTCTGTGTATAGCAGCTAAAAGTTCTTGTTTACTTATTTCAAAATGCATATTTATCCCCCTTTTGTCCACAATGTTAATATATTACTATGATTAATTTAATTTATTTAAAAATAGTAGTATTAATAATAGTAATGCTGTGTATATCGTAGATAACTAACGTAACTTCTTATTTTACAGCAAGTTACTTTGTTTTTATTTTGTGTATAAACCCTGTTAACAACTCATCTAAGGTGTGATCAGATGTGCGAAGTTGTTTTATTTTTTCGCAAGCGTGTAAAACTGTTGTATGGTCTCTGCCTCCGAAATTGCCGCCAATTTCATTTAATGAATGATTTGTCATTTGACGGCATAGATACATTGCTATTTGCCTTGGATATACAATGGCTTTACTTCTTCCGCTTTTTTTTATGTCAGAAATACGCATATTAAAATTTTCAGAAACAATTTTTTGTATTCTTCCTATACTAACTACTTTAACAAAAAAATCTTCTTTTATTGCGTCTTTTAATACTTCTTGCGCCAGAGTAATTGATATTTTACTGTTAGTTAAGGAGGCATAAGCAACTACTCTGATCAACGCTCCTTCTAACTCTCTAATATTAGAACGAATTTTTTCAGCAATAAAGAAAAGCACATCATCAGGAACTTTAACAATTTCTCTTTCTGCTTTCTTTTTTAAAATAGCAGTTCTTGTTTCAAAGTCAGGAGGCTGTATATCTGTGACAAGCCCCCAGGTAAATCTTGAAACTAAACGTTCTTCTAACCCAAGAATTTCTTTAGGAGAGCGGTCACTTGAAACAATAATTTGTTTATGATAGTCATAAAGAGTATTAAATGTATGAAAAAATTCTTCCTGAGTACTTTCTTTACCAGAAATAAACTGAATATCATCAATTAGTAAAACATCAACGCAGCGGTATTTTTCTCTAAAGCGCGTAGTTGTGCGTTTTTGTATTGCTGTGATTAATTGATTTGTGAATTTTTCACTGGTTACGTATGCTAATTTTGTTTGTGAATTTTTTTTGAGCAAATAATGGCCGATAGCTTGCATTAAATGAGTTTTTCCTAAACCAACACCGCCGTAAATAAAAAGCGGGTTATAAGCTTTGGCAGGTGATTGGGCGACAGCCATACTCGCTGCATGCGCGAACCGATTATTTGCCCCAACCACAAAATCATTAAAAGTATATTTTGGATTTAAATAAAGATCATTTTTAGGTGGCGCTAAAAAAACATTTTTATTATATACTTTTAATTCTTTTATTTTTTCTATTTGTAATACATTTTCTTCTTTTGAAATAGAAAAATCAATGCGTAAATTATTTTGTGTAATATGATAAGCTGCTTTGGTTATAAACTTAAGATAATGATCAATAATCCATTCCTTATAAAATTTATTAGGGACTTTTAAGGTTAATGATTCATTGCTAATGTTTATCGCTGTAACAGGCTTTAACCATGTTTCAAAACTCTCGGCGCTAATTTCAGAGCTAATTTCAGATAAAATGTTATGCCAGATATTGTCCGAAACAGTTTGTTCTGCTTTTAAGTTATCCACAATATATATGCTTACTTTCGAATAATGTAACCTCTTTATTTTGAAGAGTTTACATTTGAAAAAAAATAAGTTGTTCACGGTTTATTAACAATGATAAATAACAATGTTTGTTATTTATCTGTATTACATACTCAAACGTAATAAGTTTGTAATTTTATGACGTTTCCCTCACACCGCATCTTGAAACGTTCATCATTGACCCAAAAAAATAATCCAGAGCGTTTCAAGATAGGGAACAGGGAAACACATAAATTTTATAAACCAATTACTTTAGAGTATATATTTGAGTATAACAGATTGTTATATATATTTAAAGAAATTTCTTATTTTTTAAGTAATCGCTGAAAAGCTGTGAAATATTATTACATTTTAGCAGATAATTAACGGGCGAGGAAACCTCTCTCCTGCGATATTAAAATGATAATAAAAATATAATGAGCGACTATTAGCAGAATATATAGTTATATGCTATAATTTAATATATCAGAAATTTACAATTTTAAATTGTTTAGCCCTAATGGACTGTAATTTATTTTTTATGACTTTGCAAAGGCGTATTTATGAAAAAATATAAAAGATATAAAATAATTTTGCCCTTAATAGTATTAATATTGTGCCAGTCATTAATATTATCAGATTGTTTCTGGTGTGTTCATTCCATTAAAAGTTGCCTTGAATTTGAACAAAAAAATACACTAGCGCCTGGCCTTAACCTGAATAAACAGGAGATAGCGCATATTTATCGCTTGTTTTTTCAAGACAGCGCTTCTTTAGACAAACCATCTAAAAGCAATGTTCCTGAAAATGGAGACAGAAGAGATTTTTTAATTGGCTTGGCAAGCGCGTTTACCTTAAAAGGATTTAGTGATCTGTTTGGGCGCGGGGCAAGCAATGTTTCAGCACAGGAAAAAATGTTTGAGCATCCTTGTGATTTAGTGCTTGATTTTGGTGCAAAAGTAGATTCTTCAGCGCTTAAACGTTATGCAAAAATTATTGAAAAACATAAATTATTGCGTTTTGTGACTATTATGGATGATGAAAATACAACAAAACTTGTTTTATCTTTAGGAGAGCCTGAAATTGGGATGGAAGTTGTTTCCAAAAATTTAAACCGCGATTTAAAGCGTAGCGGGTTAAAGACTTTAGAAATAGTGTCGAGTTCCGCTGTATGGGAGCAAACAAAAACGTTTAGAGAAATTAAGGCTTTTATTAATACAGTTGATATAATTTCAGTTGATTTGGGACAAGGAAAAATAAATAAAAAAGAACTGCAGGAACTGTTTCAAGCAGTAACTTATGTGGAAAGTAGGTTTAAACATTGGGAAAAAGGGTTTATGCCCAGAACATATAAATTGGTTAGTTCTGAAACAGGAGCAAGCGGAGTAATGCAGATAGTAAAAGCATCCGCGTTAAAACAAGTAGCTTTTTGGGTATTTGGCGGCGCGGATAATCTTAAAAAGAATGTGTCCGGCGGATGGGTAAGACATCAGCAAGTGTTAAAAGCTGTAGAAAAAGTAAAAAAAGAATATTTAGAAGATTATCTTGTAGCTGGAAGAATTAACGACCAGCAAAAAAAAGAATTAGCAGTAAAAGCAATAATTAAAAATACTATACAAGATTCATTTTGGAAGGAACAGGGGGTTTATGTAAATATTTATTATTTATTAGCATTGTGGCAAGCTGAATTTGGCTTAGATGAAAATATCGCGCGGGAAATTGTTGGGTTGATTGCTGCCCAAAATTTAGCAGTTGAAGGAGAGGCTGGAGGCTGTATGCCAGACACGTATTTAGAGGCTAAAAAGCAGGTCAGCCGCGAACGTTTAAGAAACGCGCTTGTTTATGAAGTGGTTGGCAAAGAAATAATTAATAAAATACAAAGACAGGGAGGCACTGTCGCTCAAAAGCATAAAAAAATGATGGAAGTATTATTAAAACAAACAAAAGAAGATAAGTCATATAATCAAAAAATTGGAGGACTTTACTTGTTTTTCCAATATGATCGAACACGCAGATTAAAGCTTACGCGTAAAGGAAATAATTATGCTTTAAAAGAAGGGGTATTGGCAGATCCTTTTGAGTATGGTTATGATCATCTTCTATCTGCTGCTGCAGCGTATAATAGTGGTTGGAGTACAGTAAAACAGGAGTTACTTCTTTCCGGCCCTGACTGGGCGCAAAATATTGTTGGTGTGCGGCCGGAAAATCCGCGTGAGCCGATTAATTACGTGCGAAAATATTTAGAATTCACGTTAAGACATACTGGTTATTTAACAGAACAAAGAAATAGTTTAAGATGCGCTTTAAACACAGAAAGATATAAACGTATATATAAAACACGCAAAAGACAACTTTTTGAGTACTGTGAGACAAAAAAGCGCTACATAAATGGAAGATTAATTAAACGGCACAAACAGTATAAAAAAAATCCGATAAATAGTTTTAATTATAAAATTGATTCCCAATTAGCCAGTCTTTTATCCGCGATTTTAGGCACTGAGTATGTGGATTCATTTATTAGTAGTTATGATCAATGGGATGAGCATATTTTAAGTTCTACAGAGCCGACATTTAATATTTTGGCAATGAAAATTACAAATAAGAACTGCCCTGCATATTTATATCAAAATCAGGGGGAAGCATTATTAAATTATTTGAGAAAAAATGGATATACAACTTCTTGCAATGTTTTAGAGCAAAAGATAAACGAATATCGGAGTTTGTGGCAGCAAAGGCTAAAAATAGAGGAACAAGCCGCAGAGCTAAAAAGAAAACAGGTTGAAGCAGAAAAGGCAAACAAAGAAAAACAGCTCTGGCTTTATGCGCGGGATATTGGCTTAAAAGGATTCGCAGGCCTTTCTATTCTTTCCGCGCTTTTTTTTATTATTCGGCGGAGGATAAAATTAAGCAGAAACGTTAATAAAGATAGAAAAAAACAGAGTCCGCGTATTCGTTCTTCAAGCAGGATAGAGAAAAGCCCAATGTATTTTAGAGGAAAAAACAAAAGGAGATCACGCCCAAATATGGTTCAAAAGCTATTCAAGCGATATTTAAAACAAAAGAGAAAGCAACCTAAAGATAAATTTTATCCAGAAGAAAAAATAAATTTGGGTCCGCGTATTTTTGATAAACAGACATCTCCTTTTATTATTAAAAAAAGACGATTAAATGATTCTGGGCAGAGCATTGCCCAGGCGGTTTAGGTATAATATATTCGCAAATTTTGTGTAATGATTTATCGTTGCGGATAACATGGTCATAAAAATTACGTTGCCATATTTTATTAATACCATTATTTTTTAATGTATTTATTTGTTTGGTCGAATTATATTTAAAATAGGCAATGATCTGTCCCAACGTAGGGGCGAGGTTTTCTCGCCCGTTAATTATATTATTATTGTCATTATCATAATTTTTGTTATTAATCATATTATCCGGGCGGGAAAACCCCGCTTTAGTCAGAAGCTGTGAAATAATTACCGTTTTGCGCCTGTTCACCTTTATGCCTCGTCGGAGAAAAAACGTGAAAATGTAAAAAGGGGGTATTGTTTCACAGCTTCTCA
>Ga0164318_10003985_pt1 | contig 14091 bp, 11 predicted proteins | sample GuaBasSedimGuay9_FD_113734 | JGI IMG/M metagenome (GOLD analysis project Ga0164318, IMG submission 113734) | Subseafloor sediment microbial communities from Guaymas Basin, Gulf of California, Mexico - Guay9, Core 4571-4, 0-3 cm | ecosystem: Environmental > Aquatic > Marine > Hydrothermal vents...
AGCTGTTTTTTCAGGACTTGCCACGCTTCTGATCGGTTTTGTAATGATTTCCACAACCCAAAGTGACCTGTTTCATTATGAGGTTTCCAGGGGACATCTTGTCTTATCTTTTATCGAGGACTATTTGGGTGAATATTTTCTGCAAGATGGTTTTAAAGATCATATTGATATAGAAAAAGAACTCTGCAGAATCTTAGACAGATCTTCAGTTCAATCTATTTTGATTGTTGATAAGAATGATAAAATCATATCTGCTTATGGTACAGGTTTTGACGCGGAAAATGATCATTTGCTATCAGCCAAACAGAGTATGACAACTAAAGAAGATGCAGTTATATTTAAGCCGCCATTTTGGGGGGTGTTGGGGAAACAGCCGCGCAACCTGGTCATATCTGCGCCCTTATTTCTGAACGAAAGAGTTGTGGCCGGAGCGAGCGTTGTGTTATCACTTGACGAGTTTTCGCTAAGCTTGCAAAAACAGAGGAAGGTGTTGCTGATATATTTTTTTATCAACACCATTATTTTTACGGTTGTCGGTTTTTACCGCCTTTCTGAAGTAATAGTGAGGCCTGTCCACAAACTTGTTAAAATGGCCGAAGAATATCAGGATAATGACGAACTCTTTTTTTGCGATAAAGAAGGCAACGAATTCCGAAAACTTTCAAAGGCATTAAACCGTATGCTGAAACGTATCTCGGATGATAAAAAAAAGCTTGAGTCAACGGTTATGTGCCTTAAAAAGACAAATTCTGATTTAAAGCTTGCCCAGGCTGATATTATCAGGGCGGAAAAATTAGCTTCGGTCGGCAGATTATCCGCTGGAATCGCTCATGAGATCGGGAACCCGATCGGAATTGTACTTGGCTATCTTGAATTATTGAAACAGGGCAATAATGATAAAGATCAAAAAGAGTATATCCTTCGTTCCGAGAATGAAATCAGCAGGATAAATTTGATACTTAGAAATCTTCTTGATTTTTCAAGAGACTCCGCCAGTGTTTCGGAAACAGTATATGTTCATGATATAATTAACAATATGGTTGATATTCTTAAGGTTCAGCCCTTAATGGCCGACATTAATATAAAACAGATGCTTTTGGCGGAAAAAGATACAATTATTGCGGATCCCGGTCAGTTAAAACAGATTTTTATGAATTTAATGATAAACGCCGCGGATGCCATAAATTCAAAAAAGAACAAAGATGGTGAAATTATAATTAAGACCGTGATATTGGATTCAGATACTGATACAGGCGGCCATAAGCCTGTATTAAGGATAGAGTTTATTGATAATGGTACGGGAATACCCATGGAAAATCTGAAAAATATCTATGATCCCTTTTATACGACAAAAGAACCGGGGAAAGGAACCGGACTCGGTCTTTCGGTTACTTTTATGATTGTAAAAAGGTTTAATGGAAATATTGATGCAAGAAGTAAGGATGGCAGTGGAACAACGATGATTTTAGATTTTCCGTTCTTTCCGGAACCTGTCAGCGCCCAGTCCCTGCGTCTGCCTGTTTTACAGTCTCGGCAGACGGGCTTTCGCCCAAATGAAGACTTAACTTCTTAATAAATCCAATTCCCCTTTTGAAAAAATGAGGACTGACGGTAATTTCCCCATCGTATCACGCTGAACCGACACCAAATGAAACAGACAGAAAACCATCAGAAAATTTCAAAGAATAAATTCTCAAACAGACGGCTGCTGATAATAGATGATGAACTGAACATGCGCCATATGCTTTCGGCATTACTCGGCAAAGCCGGTTTCCAGGTCGAAACGGCGGAAGATGGATGCCGGGCTATTCAGATGATTGAGAAGATTGAATATGATTTTATCCTTTGCGATATAAAGATGCCGAATATGAGCGGAATGGACTTTTTAAAGTCCGCAGGAGATAAAATAAAAGATACTACCATCATAATGATGTCCGCATACGGGACGATTGATATTGCTGTCAAAGCAATGAAACTGGGCGCTTACGACTATATATCAAAGCCGTTTAAAACCGATGAGATTCTTATCACGCTGAAAAAAGCGGAGGAAAGGAAAATTTTAAAACAGGAAAACCGCCGGCTCAGAAAACATATTTGTAATATTGAAGATAATTATAATATTTTCAACATGGTAGGCAAAAGCAAGACTATGGTCTCTCTGTTTAAACGGGCACTGAAAGTGTCTCAATATGATACTACGGTCTTGATAACCGGTGCGAGCGGAACAGGAAAAGAGATGATTGCAAAGGGCATCCATTTCAGCGGGAAAAGATCAAAAATGCCCCTTGTTTCCGTAAATTGCGGTGGAATTCCGGAGAATCTGCTTGAAAGTGAGCTTTTTGGATATAAAAAAGGAGCATTTAGCGGTGCAAATAGAGATAAAAAAGGACTTTTCCAGGAAGCAGAGGGCGGGACGATCTTCCTTGATGAGATCGGAGAATTGCCTTTATTTTTACAGGTTAAATTTTTGAGGGTATTACAGGAGAATGAAATAAGGCCGGTTGGTGATTCCAGAACAAATAAGATAGATGTCCGTGTCATCGCTGCAACCTCCAGAAATCTAGAGGATGAAGTCAGGAAAGGAGTGTTTCGTGAAGATCTTTTTTATCGGCTGAACGTATTATCCATTAAAGTGCCTGCGCTTAAGGAACGGTCGGAAGATATACCCCTTTTATGTGAACATTTCATTCGAAAGTATAATAAAAAGCTTGGTAAAAATATAAGGAGAATAGCTCCTTCCGCTATGACACTTCTTATGAATCATAATTGGCCGGGAAATGTGAGAGAATTGGAAAATGTTATTGAAAGAACTTTTGTGTTAGCGGAGGAAGATGTTCTTTTTCCGGAGAATTTTCCGCCTGGATTGGGTGTAAAAACCGAAGGCGATGAGATGGATGATCTTTTTACAGGATATTCTTTGAAGTCCGCCCAGAAGGTTTTGGAAAAGAGGCTGATTATAAGAGCCCTTACCGAAACAGGCGGTAATCGGACCAAGGCGTCCCGGCTCCTTGAAATCAGCCATCCATCTTTATTGAGTAAAATAAAATCTTATAACATTATCATGTAACGACCTCTCATGCATCAGTGGGTACAACAAAGAATGAGAATTATGAGTTCGGCAGGAGGAAATTATGAGTGACATCATTAAGAACTATGAAAAGTACACTGAGTACACATCACATGGGCAGGATTACGAGTTATGCGGTCAAACATTTTTTCTTCCTTTCACAAATATTTAATGTAACTTTTCAATAAGTCCGGGCAACAATGGAAAAATTCCCCTCAATCCCCCTTTTCCAAAGGGGGAAGCACATAAGGTACCCGAACTTATTGAGAAGTTGCGAATTGGGGTGTCCAAATCTTCACAATAATCTGCAAAGCCTGTCAAACCTCAGTATAATTGTTTAGCTTATCGTCAATTCTTTTCATGGCAGCCATAAACTCGCTCCGTTTTTCCCCGGCATATGGATTGTATCTGTGCATATCAAGAAAAAGCTGCATGGTATCATGTTCCACAACACCCAATATATGCAAAAGTCTTTTGTAGCCCTCTGTATCAATATCAAGCCGGACAGCTCCGAATTCAGACAAAGATCTTCCGATAAAATGAGTCAAAGAAAGGCTGACCGCAATCTGCTTATCATGGTCTTGGGGGGTTGTTTCGATAAGAACCAGATCCTTTGAATATAAATAAGATTTTATTTTTTGATACAGCTCGTCCTCTATTCTTTCCCTGCATAATACCATCTTTTTACCTTCAATAGATGCAGCCGCACTATCAGGACCGAACATTGGATGAGTTGCCAGAATGAAGACCCCTTCAGGCAGGAATTCTTTCATCCATTTGACCGGATATTCCTTAACCGAACAGACATCGATTACCAGGGTATTCTGTTTTAAATGTACTGCGATCTCTTTTAACACATTTTTGAAAATGGAGATCGGAACAGATAAAATGATAATATCCTGAAGGCATACCTCTTGAAGCGTTGCAGCATAAGCGCCTATTTTTTGAATTTCCGACTTTTTGTCGCTTCTGTTATAGACAAGCACCTTGAAATCTTCGGCAAGGTACTTGGCGATAAGTTCTCCAAAACGTCCAAAACCGATTATACCGATCATATTACCTCGAAATCACCTCAAAAATTTTTTCAAACCCTTTCTCCAGAAGCTTCTCGTCAACAGCATAAGATATTCTTATATGATTCTTCATTCCAAACGCCTCGCCCGGGACAACGGCAACACCTGCGTTTTTAAGAAGAAAAGCCGCAAAATCTTTAGAAGTTTCACCCTTTTTTAGACGGCTTGAAACATCCGGAAAAAGGTAAAAAGCACCTCTCGGTTTTATGCAATTAAATAGTTTTGATACATAGTTATAGGCCGCATCTCTTTTTCTTTCCAATTCATTTAATCTTTGCAAAATAATGCTTTCATCAACAGAAAGAGCGGCCAGAGCACCATACTGAACAAAGGTACAAACATTTCCACTCACATGGCTTTGAAGTTTGGTTATTGCCCTGATGATTTCCTTTCGAGCCGCTACATATCCAACCCTGAATCCTGTCATGCTGTAGCTTTTTGAAAAACTTTTTGTAATAATCACTCTGTCCCTGATGTTTTCAAATGTAAATAGAGTTACATGCTTTAGACCGCCGTAAACAAAAAAATCATAAGCCTCATCTGAAACAATATACAGATTATACCTCAATGAAAGCTCAGCGATTTTTTCAAGATCTGATTTTGGATAAACAGCCCCTGTAGGATTGTTGGGAGAGTTAATGAGAATCGCCTTTGTTTTTTTAGTTATGGCTTTTTCAATTTCATTTAAATCAAGCTGGTGATCCCTTGTATTGACAAATACCGGTATGCCGCCGGCCAGTGTAATTTGCTGAGAGAAGCTGACCCAATAGGGCGTTGGAATTATAACTTCATCTAAAGGATTTAAAATAGCCTGGAATATGGAATATAGAGACTGTTTTGAACCATTTGAAATAATGATATTATCCGAACTGTATTTATCGAACTGGCGTGCAATCTTGGATTTCAGTTCATAAAGACCGGAAACCGGACCGTATCTGGTTTTCCGTGCATCAATGGCATCTTTTGTTGATTCAATTACAGTCAATGGGGTTTCAAAATCAGGTTCGCCCACGGCAAAATCTATTATTTCTTTTCCTTCATTGCGCAGCTTCTGAATTAAAGGGGTAAACTGAACTGTTACAGATTCTTCGATTGCCTCTATCTTGTCTGATAATTTCATGCTGCATTGTCCAATCTATTTCATTATTGTTCCTTAAATAAATTCAATCAATTGAAGAAGATCGGTAATAACGATATCTGGTGAGATCTTTTTGCATTTTGGCTTTTCTTTTCTTAATCTAAGCGATCTTGCATCACCGGCAAAAAGAGCTGTTTTAAATCCAACAGCTTTTGCAGGATATATATCATTTAACATATCGTTTCCCAAATAAAGCGCTGAACCAGGGGAAATACCTGTTTCCTTCAACTTGTCTGCGGCAGCTTGAAACATGAAAACAGAAGGCTTTGCATATCCGGACAGGTATGAAAAAAAGATAAGATCATGGTCAAATCCAAGGCCTTCCAAATCTGTCTCGAAAAACCAGTCAAATAAAGATGATGTATAAAACTGGGCGTTTGAGATAATACCGGTATATATCCCCTTTTCTCTGCATCTGGAAAGAAGTTCATTAAGGTGGGGCATGGGATATACAGGATTTGTTATAAGTTCGTATTCAACGGCAAATTTCCTGGCCATCTCTATATTGGCATCAAGTACATCCATCCATATTTTATCTATGTTAACCTCAGGAAAATCTACTCCCTTTTTTCGAAGATTTGCGTGTTCCTTTTCAATTGCTGCAAAATAATCTTTAAAAACAGTTTCAGCTTTTTTTTTGACTTTAAATCTGGTCAGCAGATCTTCGATCTCTCTTGTTTTTTCCAGCTTTTTCTTAGCTGTACTAATATCACCCGATCCGCTGATAAAAAGTGTTCCATAAATATCAAATAAAATAGACTTGACCTTTTCTTCAAGCTTTCCATTTTTGCGTAAAAAAGTCGGAATGGGGGTGAGATGTTTTATATATTTTGATTTGAGCGGGCTATCCAACATAATCGCCCCATTTAAGAAGGCTGAAATATTTCAGGTTTAAAAAATGGGAAAGGAGAATCTTTTTGTTTATTTTTTGATAAACCTGATTGTTGACCACCCTGGTATAGATTTCCATTAATCTTTTTTTATGCATCTGCTCGCTATAAAATTTTTGCACGGCATTCATATTGTTTTGAATCAATTCTTCTTTATTCGATACATATCCTGGATTTGACAGATGAGGATTGAGACAAATCATCTTTTCCGCTTTTTTTCTGTCGGATATGATCTTTGAAATTATCTGTTTCTGAAATATTTCATCAAGTAATCCAAAATCAGCATGATTATTTTTTGTAATCTTTGCAAAAGAGTTTTCTATCTTTTTTTCATTGATCGTAAAATTGAATTGAGCAAAAGATTTTAAAACAGATGCCTTCCATTTTTCATAAAATCTTTCTTTTCCAATCCAGTTGATTGGAACAAGAATCCCGGAATAAAGATGATCGAGCTTTATTCCGTTTTTTTCAAAATCTATGCAGATATCTGTAAGTTTTCTTCCCCAAAGAACTTTTTTACCTGTCCACGGCTCCAAGTATGAAAAACCGAACCCTTCGGTAATACTTGTGGTTAAAAGAAATTTTGATGACAGGACAAGCTGCGCAAAGTCATAATGTAATCCTGCATCAAATTCTATATTGAGATTTTTCTCTTTTGCAAAATCCTTCCAGCCTTCATAAATTTTTATATCCTGGGCGCTATTTGGGGGAAGGGTTATCGCCAGTGTCTCCTTGTTTCTAAAAAACAGAGACAAAAGGATTGCCTCCCCAATATTTTTTCTTCTTATGGCGCGAACAGGGTAAAGAACATAATTCCTCCGGACTCTTTTTTTCAGGTTAAAATTGAAGGGAATTACGGCATTGAAAATTTTGTGCAACCCTTCTTTATTTAAGCCTGCTTGAAGAAGTATATTGTAATCACGGGAATTAATTGCTCCGTAATGACAGTTGGATATATATTCCTCGGGAAAGTATGCATCGGGACGTCCGTCTTCGGCAAAATCATGGGCTTGCAGAAAAAGTTTTATGCCTCTTTTCTGCAGCCTTTTTAAAATTTTTAATAAAATTTTGTTTTTTGCCAGAAACGGATTGTGAACATGAATAAGGTCACATCCATCTTTCCATTTTAAAAATATTGACCTGATTATGGACTCGACAACTTCGTCCGGAGAGAAGGTTCTGCCGGCAGGATCATAATAGCCGAGTCCGGGGATATGAACTGTTTCCGCCGGAAAAGGCGCTTCAGGCAATTTTCCTGTAAAGACAAGAACTTCACACTTATCTCTGACTGATTCCACCTGCTGTTTCAAAACGGTTGTTACACCGCCTGTCTTTAAATGATAATGAATGAATACTATTTTCATTGATCATCAGTATCGGTTGATATTTTCCCTGCAAGATTAATGATAGGGGTAATTTTTTTCAAGTCATTATTCTCAATAAGATCTTCACCGGACGTATCATCCAATAAATTATCGATTTCTATCTCTTCACTCTCAACCACATTGATAAGCTCAACATCTTCTTCTTTTACAAAATAATCCTTGTCATCAAAAAAGAGTTCGATAGACTGGCCGCTTTCCGAACTAAAGAGATCAATAATTGAATCGGCAATTTTATTTGCGTACAATTCGCATGGATACATATTTTTTGTTCTGAATCTCGAGATAAGGACAGGCTTGCTATCTGAAACTGCTGATTTTATAATCTCGCTGTCAAAAGTCTCTTCACACTGAAATGAAAAGATATCTTTATCTGTTTCTGCAAATTCTTTTATTGTCAATTCGTTTTTTCCGTCATCTTTTGAAATCAGATATTTCTGTTTCATATTCTCTCTCCCTAAGAGTATCTCCTCAATTGATGAGTCTGCTGATTTGCGGTCTTTTCACCATAAATCAGCAGACTCATTGATCGATATATCGATATTGTGATATAGCCAGAAGTCACACATCCAGAGCTTCAGACATCAGATTGCCTACTATCTTGCTGAGCCGGGATGGGTTTTCCACTTTACTCCCTTCACCGATAAGAGCAATGTCAAACAGCAGATCGGTGTAATCCTTCAAAACCTGACTCTCCTTGTCTTTTTCAAACAAGGTTTTTATTTTTTCAAGAACCGGATGATCCATGTTCAGTTCCAGAACCCTTTTTGTTTCAGGAGGTTTCTGACCCGAGGCTTTCATGATTTTTTCCATATAAGTGCTCATATCAGATGCTTCCCCTGACAGGCAGGATACCGAATCTTTTAAATGAGAAGATGGTTTAACTTTTTTGACTTTTGTTTCCAGACTGGATCTGATGAATTCAAACAAGGTATCATATTCATTCTTTTTCTTATCATCAACCTTATCTATTTCAAGATCTCCCTTTTCCGCACTTTTAAATTTTTTCCCTTCATATTCGTTTACAGACATTACAACCCATTCGTCAATGGGGTCTGTCATTAAAAGTACTTCCAGATCTTTTTCTTTCAGCTTTTCAAGATGCGGGCTGTTGAGAAGAGCGGAAAGATTCTCCCCTGTAATATAATAAATTTCATTTTGGTCAGGATTCATATTGGAAACATACTCTTTAAGAGATACCATCTTGCCGTTGGACCTGGTTGTCTTGTACCGCAGCAGATCAGTTAGTTTACCGCGGTTTTCAAAATCAGTGTGAACACCCTCTTTGATCACCTGGCCGAATTCATTGTAAAATGATTCAAACTTATCTTTTTCCATCTCTTCAAGCAGGCCGAGAATTTTTTTGACAATATTTTTACGTATATTCTTTACGATTCTGTCCTGTTGCAGGATTTCACGGCTGACATTAAGATTTAAATCAGGCGCATCTATAACGCCTTTAACAAATCGGAGATAATCCGGAATCAGTTCTTTGCAGTCATTCATGATAAAAACACGTCTGCTGTACAGGTTTACACCATGAGACTGCTGCCGGCTGAACATATCAAATGGAGCCTTTGAAGGAATATAGAGTAAAAAAGTGTATTCAGTCGTTCCTTCGAGCTTCAGGTGAATGCGGGTCAGCGGTGGATTCCAGTCATGACTCAAATGGGTATAAAATTCATTATACTCTTCTTCAGATATATCCTTTTTATCTCTGGTCCAGATAGCTTTCATTGAGTTTATTGTTTCTTCACGAACAACATTTTTAAACTCTTTTGGATTGCCCTCTTCATCAAGAAGCGGTTTTCCGTCTTTATCAACAACCGGTTCTTTCTTCTCTATATCCATAACAATAGGATAGTTTACAAAATCCGAATGCTTTTTCACAGTATCCCGGATAATCCATTCCCTGGAGAAATCCTGTTCGCTTTTTTCCACGTCTTTTAACTTCAAGATTATCGTCGTTCCCCGAGAATCCTTTTTGGTCTCTTCAATGGAATAAGAACCATCCCCTGTGGATTCCCATCTGACAGCCTTGTCAGTTCCAGCGGACCGTGTGATCAATGTAATCTTCTCAGCAACGATAAATGCACTGTAAAATCCAATGCCGAACTGACCAATTAACTCCGGTGTAATAATATCTTGTTGTTTTGACTGCTTAATTGCCTCTAAAAAAGCCTTTGTACCGCTCTTTGCAATAGTACCGATATTATTCTTTACTTCTTCGGCCGTCATGCCGATACCATTATCGGATATTTCAAGTATTCGCTTATTCTCGTCGGCAGAGAGTTTAATCTTGAATTCTGTATCGTCACCAAGGATTTCGGGTTCAGTCTGAGACTTGAAACGAAGTCTGTCGATGGCATCTGAAGCGTTGGAAATCAATTCCCTTAAAAAGATCTCCTTATTGGAATAAAGGGAATTAATGATAATGTTCATAAGCTGTTTTATTTCCGTTTTAAACTCATAGGTCTCTTTTCCTGTCTCCATTTATATTCTCCTGTATGAAATTTTTAAGTGTAAAGGGAAGTATTACCATGTAACTTCTCAATAAGTTCGGGCACCTATCTGCTTCCCCCTTTGAAAAAGGTGGGCTTAAGGGGATTTTCCCATCGTTGCCTTAACTTATTGAGAAGTTATTTTTCCGTCAGTCAAGATATCTTGCAGGATCTTTCAATCCCGCCTCTTGAAATCCTTTTCTCCTTAGAATACAACTGTCACACCTGCCACATGCAATTCCTTCCAAAGAAGGATCGTAGCAGCTATGTGTCAATGAATAATCAACATTGAGTTCAATCCCCTTTTTTATAATCTGCTCTTTTGTCATATAGATAAGAGGGGTTCTTATCTTTATTTTTATCAACCCTTCCACACCTTTTTTTGTAGCCAGATTCGCCATACGTTCAAAGGCTTCAATATACTCAGGCCTGCAGTCGGGATATCCGCTGTAATCTATCGCATTAACACCGATGTAGATGTCGGACGAATTTAAAACCTCTGCCCAGGCAAGTCCGTATGAAAGAAAGATCGTATTTCGCGCAGGAACATAAGTTACCGGAATGTTTTCAGTTGTCATTTCTCCATCCCTGCTCTTGGGAACCGCTATATCATCGGTCAAAGCTGAACCGCCGATCTTTCCAAGGCCGATATTTAAGACAAGATGTTTTGATACACCAAAAAAATTGGCCACCTTTTCGGCTGCATTCAGTTCAAAGAAGTGGCGCTGGCCATAAAAAAAACTCAGGCTGTAAATCGAAAACCCTTCATTTTTTGCAATGGCCATGGCAGTGGTGGAATCGAGTCCTCCGCTTGAAAGGACAACAGCTTTTTTTTCGTTTTTATTAGATGAGGACAAAACAATTTCCTTTTTTCCATGACAGCTCAATACCTTGATTTCTCAAAGCTAAACGCTAATAGCTTAATTCAGGTTTCATACACCTCTTTCTTTATCCGGCCAGATGATCTTATGCTGCTGAAGATGAAGCCTTACATTAAGCTCGTCTTCAAGTATCCACTTTGCGAGAATCGACGGCTTTATTTTTCCGAAAATCGGGGAAAAGAGAATATTGCCCGCCGGAAATCCATCATTGATTAAATTTTTGATTTCCACAGCATACTCATAATCTTTTCTGTTCCCTATTACAAACTTGACCTGATCCTTAATACTCAGTCTTTTCAGGTTTTCAAGAATATTGCGGCCGCTCTCTCTGCTTGTCGGACATTTCATGTCTACAATCTTTATGCAGCGATCATTAACCATGCTTATATCAAGACTTCCATTTGTTTCCATTAAAACTTCATATCCCTTTTCAACCAGCATCTGAATTAAAAAAGGGGTTTCTTTCTGAAGCAGAGGTTCTCCGCCTGTAATTTCAACAAGAAGGCATTTAAAGGAAGAAATCTGCTCCATTATTTCGGCTGCTTCCATCTTCTTATACTCTTTATAAGCGTAACGGGTATCGCAATAAGAGCATCTTAAATTGCAGCCCGACAGGCGTACAAAAATACAGGGCCGTCCAGCATACAATGATTCACCCTGGATACTGAAAAATATTTCGTTAACCTTAAGTGCCATTTTGTCAAACAATATAATTGTTAAAAAGTCAATTTCAAGGCTAAAAAGATTAATATTGACTAAATTGTTATAATTAGGATAAGTAAGGAATTTCAAACGATAAACAGGTTCTGAGTTTAAATTTTGAACCTGAATTCTGCAGGCGGCGCTCCCGCAGGGTTCGGTTTTTGCGAAATATAATGGCGGAATTCCCTTGATTCTGATTTATCAACAGGGGAATGTTAATTATATGCAGTATTATCAATTAACAGGCTGAAACATGAGGCAGATATAATCATTTCGCGAAAACTGAATGCAGGATTTAGGTTGAATTATAACGATCCATGTAATTTAAAGCAATAAATTTTGAAAGGAATTAATTAATTGTCGGATATATTGGGAGAAATGCGAAGAACTCACAACTGTTGTGAACTGGGTGAAGATGACATCGGGGCGGATGTTGTGCTGATGGGATGGGTGCAGCGAAGAAGGGATCATGGCGGGGTTATATTTGCAGATCTGCGGGATAGAAATGGTATTACCCAGGTTGTTTTTAATCCTGAAGTGAATAAAGAAATGCACGAAAAGGCTCATGCCATTCGAAATGAATATGTCATAGGTGTGCGTGGAAATGTGGACAAAAGGCCGGAAGGCATGATTAATCCCAATTTAAAAACCGGTGAAATCGAAATTACAGCATTTGAACTTAAAATATTTAATCCAGCTAAAACACCTCCCTTTTTAATTGAGGACGATCTGGATGTATCCGAAGAGATTCGTTTCAAATACCGTCATCTTGATCTTAGGCGCCCCAAACTGCAAAAAAATATTATTCTCAGGCATAAGGCATCCGCCTCTGTGCGGCAATATCTAAACAGACTTGGATTTCTTGAAATAGAGACTCCCATGTTGACAAAGAGTACTCCCGAAGGTGCAAGAGATTATCTTGTGCCGAGCAGAGTAAATTCAGGCAAGTTTTATGCGCTTCCCCAATCCCCACAGATTTTCAAACAGCTTCTGATGATTTCTGGATTTGACCGATATTATCAGATTGTTCGATGTTTCAGAGATGAAGATCTGCGGGCGGATCGCCAGCCTGAATTTACTCAGATAGATATGGAGATGTCTTTTGCCGGTGAAGATGATATTATAAATATATCTGAAGAAATGATGAAGCAGTTGTTTAATGATATCCTGGGGATAAATATCGAGCTTCCCTTTCAGCGTCTGCGGTATACGGATGCCGTCGGCCGGTTTGGTCTGGACAAGCCGGATACCCGTTTTGGTCTTGAACTCAAAGAAATTTCCGATATTGTGAAAAATTCAGGGTTCAAGGTTTTTTCCGGTGCAGTTAAAAAAGGAAAGATTGTCAAAGCTCTGAATGCAAAGGGATGTATAGATTTTTCACGAAAAGAGATCGATGATTTTACTAAATTTGTGGAAGTATATAAAGCAAAAGGGTTGGCCTGGATAAAGGTAAAAGAAGACTCCTGGCAGTCTCCGCTGACAAAATTTTTCAGCGCGGATGAAAGAGAAGCCTTAAACAGGCGCCTTGAAGCAGAACCTGGCGACCTTCTCTTTTTTGTAGCTGATTATCCAAAAATAGTAAATGAGTCCTTAGGTCATCTTAGAAATCTTATCGGGAAAAAGCTTGGATTAATCGATGAAAATCAATTTAAGTTTTTATGGGTAACTCATTTTCCTCTGCTGGAATACGACGAAACCGAAAAGCGTTATCAGGCTCTGCACCATCCATTCACAGCTCCGCTTGAAGAAGATTGTAATCTGCTTTCAACCGATCCTCTTTCAGTAAGAGCGAGATCCTTTGACCTTGTTTTAAATGGCTCTGAAATCGGAGGAGGAAGTATCCGTATCCATCAAAAAGATCTGCAGGAAAAAGTGTTTGAATCACTTGGGCTGGATAAAAACGCTTATGAAGAGAAATTTGGGTTTTTGATATCAGCCCTTGATTCCGGAGCTCCTCCCCATGGAGGGATTGCTTTCGGTTTTGACAGGCTTGTTATGATCCTTAGCGGGCAGCCTTCAATCCGGGATATTATCGCCTTTCCAAAAACACAGCGGGCATCATGTCTCCTTACCGATGCGCCCTCCAGGGTAAGTAAGGAACAACTCAAAGAACTCTCTTTAAAAATAAGGGTTGGATAATAAACAGGTAACCTCTCAATAAGTTCGGCCACCTATATACTTCCCCCTTTGAAAAAGGGGATTGAGAGGGATTTTCCCATCATTGCCCTGACTTTTTGAGAAGTTACCTGTTTAGCTTTTTAAGCAATTGCCGTTAAGTAGCCAATTTTATTTATCAACAATATCAAATGGCTATTCAGTTTGTAAATTTCTGTATAATGAAATGCCATCCTTATATAAATGATATAAATGCTGCAAAAGTAGTTTGCACTTTTGACGGTTTTAGCTTTCTCGTTCTCACGCAAAGAGCATGGGAACCATGCGAAAAGCAATATCCCT
>Ga0164318_10003986_pt1 | contig 14089 bp, 9 predicted proteins | sample GuaBasSedimGuay9_FD_113734 | JGI IMG/M metagenome (GOLD analysis project Ga0164318, IMG submission 113734) | Subseafloor sediment microbial communities from Guaymas Basin, Gulf of California, Mexico - Guay9, Core 4571-4, 0-3 cm | ecosystem: Environmental > Aquatic > Marine > Hydrothermal vents >...
CCCGACAATAATACAGGTATCTTTGTTTCTTTTAATTTTTGAATTAAAAAATCTACACTATTATCAGCCAGATTAACTTTTTTGCCAAAATATATTAAGGTGTCATCACAGAAACGAGCTTTATAAGCAATATCTTTAGGCCATAAATTATTCTCATGCTCTTTGGTAAGTGCTATATAAGGACTTTCTTTTCTTTTATTCCCATCGGCATACCTGAACTCTTTCTTATCGTAGGCATGCATATCATTTAGGGCGATTACCGGAATTTCATCATACAAAATCCCGTCTCCGTCTTCATCAATAACAGGTTCCGAAGGATAGGAAGGAATGGAAAAAGAGGTATTCCATAAATTTCTGTTATTCAATTCTATGGTTCCTTCGGAGTAAAAGGTATTCCATTTTTGCGCATAAATTCCACCCGGACGTACAGCTTCTTCGTATAAATTATAAAATATCATTTCGGGTGCAATACATTTTAAATAGGGCGATTGTGTGCTTGCTGCTGCAAATTGCGACCACCCTTGGTAGGATTGACCTTTCATTCCTATCTTTTTATCGGACCATGACTGATTGGCTATCCATTCAAGTATTTCTTTTGCGTCTTGAATAAACATAGGATCCATGGTTCCTGAATTTCCTGTTGAAGAACCTGTTCCGCGCATGTCGGCAAAAACTATAGCATAACCGTTACTCGTTAGTGTGTTAATCGTTTTAATGCTCATTTTTTCATATACGGGACCCCATTTTCCTATTAAATACTTTGAAGCAATACGTTTGTACCATGGCATTTCAGGTACTGCTAAACTCGTTGTGTATGGCGAATAAGCTAAAATTACCGGTACCGGATCTGTGGTGTTTGTCGGCAGCAATATTGTGGCAGCAATATTAGTTCCGTCCGCCATTGTTATATAAGTTCTTTGTTTTTTATATTGTCCGTTTTCAACATTGTCAAAAGCTTTGTAAGCAAAAAGCGGGTCCGGGTTGAAAGTTAGTTTTTCACCCCCTGTGTACACAATAAATAGTGTTGCTGTTACCAAAAGAAGTAAGACTATAAGAATTGTTCTTTTTAAGAATTTCATAATTAAGTTTTAAATAATTTATGATTAAATTTAGCTTTAAAAATAATAAAAAAAATTAAATATAGAAACGATTTTGTTTTAATGTTTTATCAGATATGATTTTTTGTTTATATGGTGTTATCAACAGTTAGTTTATTTGACCGGCTAAAATACTTTTCTTGTCAGTCATATTTAATGCCCATCCTGAAACTATTAAATCTTTTATCCACTCAGTCCCACCTGGTGCTATAGCCATTCCATTATCATCTTCTGTTGGTAAATTCAATACCTTTTCAATAATTTCTATTTCTATCCATCCAAATAATTCTTGATTACCAGTGTCAACTTTTACTCCTATGTATTGGGATTCAGATTCAAAAAAACTCAGCCAACCTGGAGAACTTATATAAATAATGCCATTTTCAATCCAGGTATTTAAAGCTGAAATATTAGTATCACAATAGATATTACCGATAGAATTTTGTGGAAATGTCTCGCCATTTTGATGTTCAATTAAATCTTGCTCATTCATTCCACAAATCATAGTTCCGTTTAAACCATTGATCTCTATTCTTATATTTTCATAATAATCTCCCCAAAAATGAGGAGAATAACCGTAAAATGGTTCTTGTTCCCAAAAAATGTGTTCAATATTTAAATCTACAATATTATCTTCATTTAGATCAATACTATAGCGTCCAGAAGAATTCAGCGAACCACATTTATAAATGCTTCCTGTATCATCATAACCTATATAATATACCGTGTCTACTGATGACACCACAGTAGCCGGAACAATATCATTATAAATTATATTATCAGGGAGTTCTGTTTTTTGACAACCAAAGGAAACAATAATTGTAAGTATAAAAATTCGATATCTCATTGTTATTAATTATAATTGTTGCTATCGGTTGGCTAAACGGCGTGCGGAAATTGAAAGATTATCTTTCCGTTTTGCTGTGAGCCAATTTTTTGATTTATAATTTTAGTTATTATAAAGCTAAATTAAAAAATAGGCGGTATTATTTTCTTTCTCTTGTTTTCAATATGCAACTACCGCATGACTTTTAGTTGCTTGTTAGCGGTTATTTCTCATCTATTAAATGTATAATTAAACCCAATATTAAAAAAATCAAAATTTTGAATCCTTTCATAGTTTGTCTTTATACTTAACTTATGCTTATAAATAAAACTTTGAAAATACAATTTGTAAACAAAGTAATCAACCCAGTAACTCACCATAACACCATAATATAAATCTGGTTTACGATGACTTTTTTGCAAGCCTAATCCTACACCAAAATTTTTAAACTCATTCAAAGTTTGATAACCAAGTTTTAATAATATTGGAGCGTCAATAAATCTGATATACTCTCCAACTGTTAAGTTAATATTATAAAGCTGAAAATTATTTGATGAATACCAAATTTTTGAATACTCAACAGTTGGCATGTAAACATATCTCATGAAATAATCACAAGAAATCTTGACACCAAAAGAATAATCATTTCTGAAATCTGTCGAACCACTAATCTTATATACCCACGATTCCGTGAAGTCTTCAAAATGTATAATTGGGTGTTCGTCGAAACCATTACTTACCAAAAAGCCAAAAGTCGAATTCATGACATCATAATTTGAGCCTATGGTTATCCATTTTGATTCATAATCCCAAACTTCAAGTATTATATTTACTGATGTGTCATTATTTACTTTAATTGTTTTAGTTTCCAAACCAATCCATGAAAAACTAATTAAACAAGTGTCTTTTATAGTGTTTATTACAAATTTGCCTTTTTCACTTGAAACAACTTCATTCTTTGTGCCCACTTCTTGAATATATGCAGAAGGCAAATAATTTCCCTCAAAGTCTTTAATCACACCAGTAACTTCACTTTGTGAGAAAATATTTAATGTAAGAATTAAAAAACCTGAAATTAAAAGTTTAGTTTTCATAGTTTTTAATTAATGACATATCAGAATTATTATTCCCTCAAAATGATTTATAATGACCTGCAACATCTGTATATCGGTAATTATCAGTTTATAACGGTTAATATCTTTTCGGATAAACAGATTTTGCTTATAAAGACAAATTTATTAAAAAAAATGTAATTCTTAAAATAAAGCAGGAATTATTGCTTTACCAAATTCTGAAATCGAATTCCAAATTAATTCTTCGGCATGTCGGATTTTGATAGCCCTTAGTCATTTTACTGACATTATCAATTAAGTAATCCCTGAGTTCGGAAACCATAATTTTACCGTCTTTGTTTAAATCGGCTTTTTTTGTTGTTATACCGTTAATTAAAATATAGGTAAAAATTCCGTTTTTTGTATTATTACTTTCATAGGCAAATTCACCGCCTCCCGCAGAAGAAATAACTGTTGAGCCCGTTCCTTTCCGGATATCGGCAAACATATTTTTCATTAATTCAAATGAGCTTTGACTGAGAATTCTTTGATCTCCGGCTCGTTCGGTATCCGTCGTGGTATTCTCAGCATTATTATTTTCCGAAACAATTTCATCTTTATCAATTTCTCCGGAATGACAAGCATCTATCAAGAGAATTTTTCTTCTGGCGGGAATTTCGTTTAATAAATCTTCAAGCATTTCATATTTCAAACCGTTTTCAGAAGGATTGTAGAAATTTATATCCGTTGTTGCCAAATAATAATTCATATCATAATCTAATAATCCGTGACCGGCATAAAAAACAATGACGATATCGTTAATTTTTGATTCTTCCAACAGTTTTTTTGTTTTTTTGATATTATCAATTGTTGCTTCTTTATCGAATATTTGAACCGTATGAATTTTACGAAAATATTTTTTATCCGTTTTGAACATTTCGGTAATATCCTCGGCATCTTTTGCGGCATATTTTAAATCATAATCAGAATTTTTATAATCGGAAACGCCGATTGAAATCAAATACAAATCAGGAGAAACCTTCTCCGTATCATATCTGATATAAAAAGATTCCTTTAAGGATTCATAAGCTTGAGAATTAACTGCAGAAATTTGAATTTTATTTTTTCCGGCTGAAAGAAAAATAGTCATACTGTCATTGTATGTATTAGTATTTAAAGCACTAATGTTTTTTCCGTTTATTCCTGATACGGGAATATCATTTATCCACACATTTACTCTGTTGAGCTTGTATTTGGTATCTTGAGCTTTATACTTTACCGTAATCTTATTCTCAGTTGTTGATATTTTAAAGTCATTCAGATTTTTTATTGAAACTTCGGGAATGTTAAAATTTTTATCGGCTATATTCGAATTAAAACCCATCTTTTTAATTCTTTTTAAATACGCTTTGTGATATGCTTCTATCTCGGCTTTAGTAGAATAGGGGAGTCTTGAAAGAACTGTGTCGGGTCTGTTGTATTTAACGTCAAATTGTTCAAACGAATATAAATGATTATTCATTATAAAATTAATATAATCCGTTGAGCCTATTGTAGAATAATAATAATTATCATCGGTCACATACATAAAATCAGATTCATTGAATGCAGCTAAACTGACTAAATTTTTACCGGTATTAAAATCCCAAAATTTTATTAAACCGTCATGTCCGGCTGTTGCAATATAATTGTAAGTATCATTTAATTTAATTGTTGAAATGTTTGTTAAATGATTTGTCGGAATCGTATAAACCGTTTTATTATCTTTTAAATCAAACAGATGAAGAAATTTTTCTGTATCGCTGAAAATGCAATATCGTTCGTCTTCAGTGAAAATGACGGGACCTGTCCCTTTGAATGATTTTACAAGATTTGTATTGCTTCTGTTGTATAAATAAATACTGTCTTTCTTACCGGAAATACAATAAATAAAATTTTTATCAGGACTTAAACCGGCAGATTGAAACACTGTCGGGAATATTAAAGATTGTTCTTCATTTTCATTCTCAATATCATAAATTTTACAAACGGATTTTCCTTTTTTGTTATCGATTAATACCAAAAGCGATTTTCCGTCGGGACTTAATTGCTTATAATAAACATCACCTTTAATTTTAAATGATTGTTTTTTGTGATGTAATTTGATTCTTATTTTTGAATTTTTTGTTCTGTTTTTAATATCATAAACATACGCGTATGTATAAAAAATTTCTTCTCGGTCTTTAATTTTTTCCCAATTTAGCAAGGAATATTTTTGCGAATGTGTACTGATGTTTTTAAAAACCAGTAATGTGGTACTGTCTGCTATTAAAAATGTTTGATAATCAGTATTTTTAGGGCTTTTTAAAAGAATCGGTTCTGTTTCTGAATTCGGATTATAAATTAGCAAATTATCCGTTGAATTTAAAAAGTTGTCCGTTCGCTTATCGGATTTTTTCAGTTCGGTTTTAATTAAAATATTATTTGAATTTAATATTTCGGAAGTATTGCTGACAAAATAATTTTTCCTTTCATTTTTTTCTAAGAAATTCGGTTCGGGACATTGGCTTTTTATAATATCACCCTTTTTTTCCAAGTCCCAAATTCTGAAATTCGAATTATCATAAGCGATAAACATTTTTTCACCGTTTTTTGAAAATGAAATTGAGTTAATACTTCCGGAACCTCCTTCTAATATTTTTACAATTCGATTATTTTCAATATCCCAAATGATAATTTTTTTATCATCGCCGGCACTTGCCAAAAATTTTTCATCCGGACTTATACTAAGAGCTTTAACTTGCCTTTTATGTGCTTTTAATATATTTTTTTTAGTTCCGTTTTTTCGATTATATACATAGATTAATCCGTTTTTGTTCGCTGCAAAAAGCAATGTTTTATTAATTGCAACAGCAAAAAAAGAATACCAGTTTCTTTCGGCGGGCAGAATAAATTTCCCGTGTGCAGAGATTGTGTTTATTGAAACTCGTCTGATATTACCTTTATTTCCGGCAGAATATAAATATTTATCTTTTTTGTCAATAACAATATTATTAGAATGATTTTTAGAACTTTTTACAATTTTATCTTTAGAGATATTAAACAGATATAATTTCCGTTCTTTTCTTCCGCCAAAAGCAATATATTTGTTAAGATTGCTGTATGTTACGGCGTAGAATAATTTTCTTGCTTTTTTGTCAATGGTTTTATGTGTTTTATCTTTTAATTTAATGATATAAATTGAATCGGAAGCACAAGCTAATTCTGTTCCGTCTGAGTTAAAATCAACCGATTTAACTTTATGCGTAAAAAAAACAAATGTTTCTAATAGTTTGCCCGAAGGATATTCCCATAATCTGACTGTTTTGTCGTCACCGGCAGAAGCAATTATGTTTCTCAACGGATGAAAAGTTATGCTGTTAACAGGGCCGTTATGACCGCTTAACATGTTCATTTGTTTGGATGATCTTAAATCCCAAAGAATTATTTTATTATCCATGCCGGATGATACAAGATATTTACCGTCCGGGCTGTATTCCAAATCAAGAATCGTTGAAGAATGTCCGGTCTGTACGCTTAATTTTTGTGCATACAGATTTTGAAAAAGAAAGAGAAATAAAATAATATATATTGATTTAAATCTCATAGAATCCGAAATTTTAATGATAAAAAAAATGTGTATTAATTAATTTATTACGGCAATAATATACATATTATCGGTATTGTTAATTTCAAACGTTACACTTTGATTTGATAAATCAAAAGAATAATTTGCAACTTCTTCCCAATTGTATAAACTTATATTGCCTGTACCCCAAGCGATATTTTCAGTCCATTTTCCGTTAATTAAATAAATAAGATCAATATCATCATAACCATCCGGATATCCTTGATAATTATATTTAACCCACACATTATCTTCTTCACTCCATTCATTTTCGGCGGGTATTTTAATTTTGTATAACTTTGCGTTATCGGGTATATTTTCATAGAAATCGGGATAATAAGTAACACTTACGGGGGTACTGAAGTTAATACTTGTATGTTTTTGAACGATGCTGTTTATATCTGTGCTGTCAGTAAGGACAGCTTTGTAACCTTCTGATTCATAAAAAGGTAAGAAATATAAAAAGTTTGAAAATTGTTCCGTATTCAAATCAATATAAAGTTCATTCTCAGTAACATGGTCATAAAATTCGTACATGTTAAAAACAATCAAAGAATCAACGGCATTTTCGGGAAACTCCATTTTTACGACAATATCTTTAATCGAATCGTCTTCATAATTCCTGTAAAAATTAATTGTTCCGCCTTCGGGACCAATCACTCTGCGGTATTCGTTATAGCTGATGTCATCAAATTCGGGGTATCTGTAACAACCGAAGAATAAAGTAATTAAAAATGTTACGATTATGATGTTTTTTACAGTGAATTTATTTTGTCTGTATGTTTTCATCGAAATTCTTTTTAAAATTTTCAAATATTAGTTTCAATTAATAATCTTTTAGTTTATTTTTTGAAATATTAAAAGAAAGAATATTTAAGCTGATTGAAATGTTTACGGAATCAAAATAATCATAATTAGGACGATCCGTCAAACTGATATTCGTTAAATTTTCATAATAATTATTAGCATAAATATCAGCATCGGCAACGGTGTTTCGATAATAAGCATCAAACGAAAATGCTTTGTATTGAAAACCGAAACCGCCCGTTACGTATAAAGTTGTTTTTTTGAACGTGCTGAGATTCGAAAAAATAATATCATTTCTTAATTGACGTTCATCACTGTAGAACTTACCTTGATCCAATCGCATTAAATATAAAGTTGTAGCGCCCAAAAAAACATACGGTCTGAATGCTTTTGTTTTTGAAAATAAATATCCTGCAATTAATGTGCTTCCCGTAAACGACCAATTTAATTTAAGGGTATTGTATCCCAAGTTTTCTCTGTCGTTATTAGGGTTGAAAGTTTGAGTATATTTATCGAAATCGACTGAATTTTTATATTTCGCTTCATTTGAGAACCACATCGCAAAGAGTTCAGCTTGAAAAAATAAATGATTTCGGTTATTGTATCTTACATAAATATCGGGAAACGGTGTTCTTGATTTGGTTTCGGATTCTTCCAAACCGCTGAATCTTATTGTTTCATTATTTTCATTAGAAAAATAATACACATAATCTGTTTCATCATAATCGAAAAATGCCATATAAATTTTAGGCGTCATGAATGTTTTTACACCGAAATGAAGAAATTGACCGTAAGATGAAATTGAAAATAAAAGAAATGATACTGAAATCAGAAAAAGTCTTTTAAACATAATAATTAATATTTTTTGAGAAACAGTTGAATTTCTCAAATTTACAATTATTATTTATAAAATCAAAATACAATTAATTTTGTATGAGTATCTGTATCAGATAAAAAAGTCAGTATTTTCGGAGTCGTTACTCGGAATATTTTAACCTTAGTTTATAAAATTACTCAATATTTGCAATTTCGATTACTTTATAAATAGTATCGTCGGCATCCTTGACGGGATGATAGATACTCGAAATTTTAAGCATTTTATCATTGATTTTTATGACTTGTGTATATTCTTTTGTTTTACCGTTTCTTAAATCATCCCAGAATTTTTTGAATGATTCAGGATTTTGAGCTTCCGCATCGAAGCTTCCCTGAACTTTTCCTATGATATCATTTTTGTCTTTTTGTAAAATTTTAAGATAATTATCATTGATATCCGTAATTCTTCCCAACATATCAAATTCAGCAATGTTTAATGAATTCTTTAATGTCGATAAGATATTGTTTGCTTCGGCTAATTTATGATTTAACCCGTCTGTTACGGCTTGCATTTCCTCAATATTTTGTCTTATTTCTTCTTCTTGTGATGCCGATTGTTCCGATTTAATTTTTGTTTCTCTAAGAAGTTCAGCCGTTCGGGTATTTATTTTTACCATCGAAATGGCTGATGCAATACTTTCACTCACCTGTTCAATTAGTTTTATTTTATATTCATCAAGCGATTTAAAAGATGCAAGTTCAACAACACCGTAAACTTCTTCATGAAAAATAAGAGGAACAATTAATAAGGTTTTTGGTTTTTCGTTACCCAAACCGGAAGTAATATTTAAATATTTATCCGGAATTTTTGTCATAAAAATAGTTTCCCGTTCTAAAATACTTCTGCCGACTAATCCGACACCGTAGGGGATACGTTTTTTTAGCATTTTTCTGCGGTCGTATGCATAACTTGCAAGTAATTCGATATATTTTTCATTATTTTCATCTTCGTTAATTACAAAGATACCGCCTTGGTCAGATTCTATATAATTTACTAATTTACTGATAATTGCATAAGATAATTCTTCAAGGTTATCGGAATAATCTCTGATGATTTCAGCAAAAAGTGCAGAACCTTTAGTAATCCAATTTTGAATTTCATCTTCTCTTTTCCTTTTTTCTTCTTCTTCTTTTGAATGTTTGATGTTTTTAGCAAGTTCAACGGTTAAATTTCCTATTTTATCATTTGCACTTACCGGTTTATAATTAAAAGTAATATTTCCCCGGTATATTTGTTCAATATAATTTGCCGTTTTATCTAAATTACTGTTAAGCATATTCAGTGAAAAATTAATATCGGAAATCTCATCTCCCGTTGTAGTCTCAAGTTCCGCTATTTTTTTTAAATCACCATGTGCCGTTGCAGATATAACAATTCCGGTTTGATTAAGGCGGTTCATTATTTTATTAAAGAAAACCCAAAATAAGATTAAGCTTAACAAAATAAGAACAGAAATTATTTGAATAATTCTAGTATTTAAGTTTGACAGAAAAGTAATTCTTTTGTTATATTGTGAAACCGTTGCCGAAATCCATTTTATATCACCGGATTTAAAAGATATTTGATTGACGGAAGAAAGATATAAAGCTTTATCCGAATAAAACGAAAAATTCAGCTTCTTTTGTGAGTTGAAATTAATACGATTCCTTTCAAAAGCATCAATAAAATCATCTTTAATAAAATCAATTTTAGGACTTCCGATAAAATCATTATTCTCTGTTAGAATAAAGTTTAATTGATTTTTTTCGGTATTTTTTTTACCGTAATCATTCAATGCTTCTTCTAAATTAATATCAATACTGCAAACTCCGGCAGTAATAAAATTGATTTTTAAAGGGATTGATAAGGTGATAATATTATTTTTTTGATGATTCATATTGATAAACACTTCTTTTTCACCTATTTCCGCTTTATTCAATAATGTTTTATACAATAAATCTTTACTGCCTAAAGATCTGATTTTTGATGAAATTTTTTGTTTATCTTTTGAAATTTTAAATAGTTTGGGATCTTCAGAAGTATTAATATCCGAAATAATAAACCAAACAGAAGTGTATTCATGATTTTGAATTAATATATCTTTAAGTAGTTTTTCTGTTTGTTTTTTGTTTGTTGAAAAATTTGCTTTATTTTGACTTATAGCACTTTCAAGGGTTTTAAGGATTCCGATATCTGCTTTTAATTTATTATAAATATAAAGTGAAAAATTATCGGAAGAACTTGAAATTTTTTCAAACTCATTTTTTTTATTATATGAAGTGATTTGAGAATTAATAATAAACCAAGATACTCCGGATAAAATAAAAACAGGAATGAGGATGAAATAAACAAACTTTTTCTTTAAAGACATTTTAAATAAAATTTATATACAATTCAGATATTAATATAAAGAGTGTATTATCTTTAGCATCTTAACACAAAAATACGGTTTAATTTTTAATCAACAAATAATTAATTATTGATTTAAGCGTTTTATCAATGAATTTTAAACTTTTAGCCTTTAATTTTTAAAGTATGGCTTTTTTTTCTTTAATTTGTAATTCAGATTTTTTAAAAAACATATTATGAACAGAAAAATATTTTTTTTAATTTTATTCCTCGGGATTTCAACTTGGTTCTTGAGCAGTTGTAAATCCGGAGAAAGTGCGGATAACGATGAACTTGCCGGAGAAACTATCGATTCTGCCGATATCCGTGAAGAAATTCTCATTTCAATGTTGGCACCCTCTGATATGGCTGTTATGTTGATTGATAATCCGGCTTTGAGTTTCAATAAAGAAATTATTAATCCGAGTTCAAACTTTGATAAATATAATACAAACTCAAAAATTGCCTTGAATATTGGTGTTTATACAGCAGATTTAAGTTATGCAAGCCTTTTTGAACAAGAACAAATTACCTATGATTACTTGGATATCGTAAAGGATATGTCTGAAGAAATAGGAATCAGTCAATCAATTGAGAAACGTCATCTTGATATGATAAAAAACAGTAAGTTGGATAAAAATGACATGATGAAGATCATCAACGAATCTTTTATGAATACCGACGCTTATTTACGTGAAAACAATCGCCAAAAGGTCATAACAATGATTTTAATCGGCGGATGGGTAGAAGCGCAATACATTGCCGTTTCATTATCAAAAGATTCACCTGATACAAACAGCCAATTAACAGAAAGTATTTTAGCGCAAAAGATTTCTTTGGAATTGATGAATAAGGCATTGGAAAATGTTGCCGGTGATAAAACTTTGATGCCTTTAAAAGCTGATATTGATAAAATATATAAAGCATATTTGATAATGGAGGATAACATGAATGATGAAAATTTTAAAGAATTCTGTCTTTTAATCAGACAAGTCCGAAATAATTATGTTGTTTAAAAATTAATCTTGTAAAAATGAATTTAAAACTTAAACATATTATTGTAGCGGCATTACTTGTTTTTTTATCTTTCTCATCAGCTAATGCCCAATGTATTGATTTAGTAAAAACAAAAGGTTTTACATATTTGGATACAAGTAAATATATTCCTGAAGCTCGTTTTAATTCATTGCCCTTAAGAGAAGGTGATGATGTTGATATTTATAAATCGTTTTTCAAAGGACGTAATTACAGAATTGTTGTTGTAGGTGCTGAAAATATGCCGAAATTAAATTTTAAGGTTACGAATTTTCAAAGACAAGTATTATACGACAGCAATATTACAAAAGAAGAAAGCTGGGATTTTATTTCAGATAAAAATCAAAATTTAATTATTTCGGTTGAAGTTCCCAAAGCTGAGAAAGATAAAAAACCGCAAAGCGGATGTATTGCCGTTGTTATTGGTTTTGCATATTAAGAAGAAGATATCCGGAAAAACTACAAAACCTGCATGATTCTCCATAATCTGTTGAATTCTTTTAGGTATGTCTTTGCAACATCCTTATTGTCAGTCACTAAAAGATTTTCATAATTTTTAGTCTCTGCACTTCGAGTCCAATTGTAACTTCCCGTTATGGTTATTGTATCATCAATGACGGCAAATTTATGATGCATGTGGGCATGCGTTGTATCTAACTTTACATCAATTCCTAAATTTGCAATATATTCAATATCATTTCCGAGATCAAAGCGTTTATCATTATCCGATATGATTTTTATGTCAACACCGTTTAGTTGCATTTCTTTTATTGCATCAACAATACGATTATCACTTATTGTAAATACGCAGATCCGTGCTCTTCGCTTAGCTTTTCGCAGTGTCTCCGTAATTGCATTTAAGCAATCTGTTCCGGGACTGAAATATATTTTTGTCATTTTTTTTAAATGGAGATAAAATAACTATTTATTACAAAAGTAGAATTTTTACAGGAATAATATGCTTGCGGTTTTAATCTTTTTTAATACCGCCGGAAATTTTTGTAAAATTCTAATTCATTGTTATCACCGCCGGATAAATTTATGTCATTAAAAATTGTCGGGTTTCAAAATTTTATGTAATTTCGTCAAATTGCTTATACAAAATATTATATTCTAAAAATTTATGAAAAAGATATTATACCTTCTGTTAATTTTCAGCCCGATTATAGGATTCTCTCAAAATCCCGTTGACAGTTTAATACAAGTTGCCGAAAAATCATCTGTTGATACCGTAAAATCTCAAGTTTATAATGAAGTTGCAAATGCCTTAAAAGGAAGAGATAATAAACAAGCTATGTATTATGCTGAAAAATCACTTCTTTTCGGGCAAAAATCCGATTATCTTAAAGGCATTGCAAGTGTTTATAAAACTATGGGAATTATAAATTTCTTTAAAGGTGAATTAGACAGTGCTTTTTTATATTTCGATAAAAGTTTAAAAACATATGAAGAATTAGGGGATAAAAAGGGAGTGGCAGCAAGTTATGTAAATATCGGTATTTTAAAGAAAAATATCGGAGAAATTAAAGATGCGGGAGACAGTTATCAAAAAGCACTTGAAACTTACAGGGAAATTGATGATAATGAGGGAATTGCAAAAACATATTTGAATCTCGGTAATTTATTTAAGTTACAAGGTGATATGAAAACAGCTTTAGATAATTACTATAAAAGTTTAAAGTTTTATGAAGAAGTCGGAAATAAGCATAGTATTGCTCAGTTATATCAAAATATCGGAATTGTTTACGGAGAACTTAATGATTCATCAAAAGCAATTGAAAATTTTGAGAATGCATTAAATATTTTTAAGGAAATAAAGGATTTGAAAGGAATTGCCGAAGTAAATAACAACATCGGAAATACTTATTTGGAAGGTAATGATTTTAAATTGGCAATTTCATACTTTGAAAAATCGATACAACTTTTTAAGGAAATAGGGTACACACCCATGGTTGCCAGACTATATTATAATTTAGGTGATGCAAATAATAATCTTAAAAATTATTCTGAAGCAAAAGATTATTTTGATAAAAGTTTTGAAATATATCAAACAATCGGTTATGCAGCCGGTCTGGCTTTATGTTACAACGGTTTCGGAGAATATTTTTATAATATAGGTAATTATAATAAAGCTGCGGAGAATCTTGAAAAAGCGAAAGATCTTTCTTTAGGAGTTGATTTAAGAACATTAAGCGATGCTGTTGAATGGTTAAGTAAAACATACGCAAAAACCGGTGATTATAAAAACGCATATGAAAATCATGTCTTATTTAAAAATTATAATGACAGTATATTTAATGATAATAATGACAAAGCAATTACGGCTTTAAGTATGCAATATGAATTTGATAAGAAAGAAAAAATTCGTGAAATTGAAGAAAA
>Ga0164318_10003988_pt1 | contig 14089 bp, 16 predicted proteins | sample GuaBasSedimGuay9_FD_113734 | JGI IMG/M metagenome (GOLD analysis project Ga0164318, IMG submission 113734) | Subseafloor sediment microbial communities from Guaymas Basin, Gulf of California, Mexico - Guay9, Core 4571-4, 0-3 cm | ecosystem: Environmental > Aquatic > Marine > Hydrothermal vents...
TCCTCCAAATCTTCGAGAGAATTCAGCTTGATTTTTCTTTCCGATATTGTATAAAGCACATTGTCAATGTACAAACTTCTTCTTATAGAATAGCCGTCACCCCTGAAATAATAACCACTTTTCATGAATGCTTCTGTGTCATTGTAATGCGTTATCCTTCCCATTAATTCAAATCCGTTTTCCAGTGTTACCCTGTAAACATAGGCGCCCTGAAAAATGTAATCACCATACGTGTTCGGAGGTAGAGATTCTTTATCACCCTTTATCTCAGCTAAAAGAACAGGTATAACAAGAAGATTCTTATCTTTACTAAATAGAAACGCTTTGTGATCTCTAAGCACCTCAGAATCTGTTCCCCGATCTCCTATAACAACTTTATGTAACTGGATTGGGTTTTCAACATTGGTTACATCAAATATCGCTATTTTAAGACCCTGATACCATGCAAAATCTCCAAACCTCTCCTCTGCTTCAACTGTTTCTTTACCAATGCCTATAATGTGGTTCTCATCGTAAGGGTGTAGATAGTCCGAATAGCCAGGAATTTTCAGTTTTCCAAGAATTTTTGGGCTGCTTGGATTTGAAATGTTAATGACGAAGAAAGGATCTATTTTTTTAAAGGTAACCAAATAACATCTATCACCTACGAACCTAGCGGAGTGTATCTTTTCACCAGGCGCTATGTCTTCAATTTTTCCAACTAATTGGAGATTCTCGTCATATATATACACATTGTTAGATGTTTTACCCCCTGCTCTTGACACATGACCTTTGGTTGTCGCAATTCTGAAATATCCTTTATATTCATCCATGGAAAATTGATTCAGGATTCTACCCGGAACTTCTACTGATCCAGAATATGTAATGTCACCATCATTAAGATTAAATTTATACACAGCCGTTTTTTCATCAATATTTCCATACCTCCATATCCAAAAACCGAAGCCACTCGGTTCTGCAATATAGAGATTATTGAGCGAAGCATAGACATTCCCGCCTCTTCCTGCAATAACTGCTTTCTTTATGGGCGCTTCTGGATTACTCATCGACAAAGAGACAATCGTTATGAAACTTTCTACATTTTCGGGGTTAAAATAAGAAACTTCATGACAACGACAAACTTTCTCAAATGGTTTTTCTGAATTGGGTTTTACGTCTCTATACATTGGCATTATTTCTTCCTCTGAAAGCTCTGACGTGTCTTTTTGAACATAAAAACGAGGATATGAATTTATAACAAAATAAACCCAGCTTCCTATCTTCCTAGAAGATAAATATGTACCCTCAAATTCAAGCGAACGAACAAGTTCAGGCTTCTCCCGATTTTCAATATCCCATAACTGTGCTATTGTTAAATGGGAATTTCTGGGATAGATATATCCCTCAGTCCGTTCTTCTTCCCCTAGTGGAATGTAGCTGTAGTTGTATCCAAAAACAAGGACCGTATCACCATCAATAAAAATCTCTTGGGGTGTAATTCCCAAGTTAGTTTTGCTAAGAAGCTTTGCATTTTCCGGTGGATACGCCTCAGAAATTATAAGTTTGTCCCCCGAAAGTGTATAGATGTATTTACCGTCGGTTTTTACTATGTCCGCCTCATCAACACCTTCGACCTGTATATTTGTGGTAGAATAATCCGGAGTGGAAGCTGCTAACATCTCTTGAGACATCATTGCGCCGCTCTTAACGCCTTCCAAAACATAATATGATCTTGTTCTCTGTGAATTCTTGAAAGCAGTGAGCATAACACTGCAGGAATCAAATTTCTTTATTGTTGGTTTACTTGGTTGGGGATTTTGTACATAAACAAAAGAGAAGAAAATTATAGCTACCAGCAACAAAGCGGGAACTACTAAAGTTGTTCCTCCTTTAGCAGAATTTTTGTTCATAATTACTTTTTGTCCAGAGCAGAATTAATACATTTCCATTTATTACGGTTTTAACCGAAAAAAGAACGATATTCCCTCAAGTCGCGCTTAAGATTTTAAAACTCTGTAATCTTTTACAAACCCGTACCAAGATAATCTTTGGGCTCCAGAACAAGTTTCATGGAGCATTCCACCTAACCGACTTATACGCAACTCGACAGAATCTCCTTCAATGGGTAGGGATGAACCAGAAATTATGCCGTGATAGAGACGCCCGTTTTTCCCTTCAATGTCGTAAAACGCTATTTTTTCATATTCTACGCTCTGTGGCGTTCTCTCTTTAACCCTAAGCTCAACGCTCATGCCTCTTACTACCCCTGTTACATCTGTCTCAAAAAGCCTGTTAATTAAACTTTTTATTTTCATGAGCTCGTCCTGATTAGTACAATAATTGATTTCTTGGTAGTTAGAAATAAATTTGTTATTTTATTTTTTCAAATCCTATTGTTATTTCCTTTTCTTGGAATTTGAACATTCCTTTGATACTTTTTCCAATGCCCAATTTTAATCTTGTGGCACCGACACCTTTCATAAGTTCTTTCTTATATTCCCTGATTATTTTCTCTGTTTTCTCATCCGTCTTAAGATAAAGGGAGATTTTTTCACCAATTTTAAGTCCGTTTTTCTTTCTCAGCATTTGCACGTTTCTTATCAACTCTCTGATAAACGCTTCTTCGTATAGAACATCGCCCACGTTCAGTGAAAATCCTTCAAATTCTTTCATCTTTTTTACTTTTTGGAATTTAACATATTTTGTATTACCCAAAATTTTCACTATTTCTTCAAGCTCCACGATTGCAGATTTTATATCATCGTCCTTAGTATATATAAAAACTTCTTTCACAGGCCATCTCAGCTTTATCTTTTTATCTTGTCTTACTGAATTAATAGCCTCTACCACTGTTTTTATTATTTCCATTTGCTCTTCTAGCTTTTTGTTTATCTTCTTTTCGTCATGCTGAGGCCACTCACACAAATGAACACTTTCTTTATCATTCATGAATTTCAACATCTCTGTATATATGGCATCTGATATAAAAGGTGTAATTGGCGCGATTAGTCTAACAAGTCTATCTAAAACATAGTAGAGACTTGCCTGAGCAGGTTTTTTATCTGGTCCTGTATGCTCAGGTGAAACTCTATCTCTTATTATCTTGATATACCATCTGGAGAAGTCATTCAGAATAAAATCTATTATGCTTCTTGAGGCATAGTGGAACTTGAATTTTTCCAAATTATCGGTGACATCTTTAATCAGCGTATTGATCTTTGAAAGAATCCAAATATCCTCAGGCTTGCAGTTTTTTATTTTTTCTTTTGCAACATTAGGATCTGAATAAGTTTTAATAAAATTACAAGTATTCCACAAGACGTTCAGAACTCTTCTCATGTCCTTTGCTGCGCTCATACTAAACTTCTGTGTTTGCCACGGGGCAACATCTGAAGTAATGTATAACCTCATTAAGTCTCCACCAAGCTCTTTGTATGCATCTTCGGCAAAAATCACATTACCCAGTGATTTGGACATCTTTTCTCCTTTTTCGTCAAGTGTCCACCCATTCAGGCACACGGTTTTATACGGCTTCTGATCAAAAGTAGCAAAACTGCATATCATTAATGTGTTAAACCATGCTCTCACCTGGTCCTGGCTTTCGTCAACCAGGTCAACATCCCACAATTTCTCAAACAATTCTTTGTTCCTGAAAGGATATCCTAAAGATGCCCAGGGAGATATTCCAGAATCAAACCAAACATCCATTATATCAGGATCTCTCACCATTATTCCACCACATTCACATCTTAATTTAATTTTATCTACATGATTTTTGTGGAGGTCTAAATTATCAGGGATTTTATTTATGGCTTCTTTTTTTAGTTCCTTAACAGAACCTATAACCTTTTTTGACCCACACTTTTCACACGTCCATACAGGCAAAGGAATACCCCAATATCTCTGTCTTGTAACAGCCCAATCAGGTGCCTCCAGTATTATGTTGTAATATCTTTCGCCGGCAAATTTGGGTAACCAGTTAACTTGTTTGACTGCTTTTATTATTTTATCTCTAAGCATGTCTATTTTCAAAAACCATTGCCTGCTCATCCTGTATATCAATGGTGTTTTACATCTCCAACAAAGTGGGTAAGAGTGGACTATTCTTCCAGAGTAAAGAAGTTTGTTTTCTTTTCTTAGTTTTTCTATTATCAGCGGGTCCGCATCTTTAACAAATATTCCAGCAAATTCCCCTGCCTCTTCTGTTAAACGACCTTTCTCATCAACCGGAGAAGGTTCAGGTAGATTATAATGTTTACCTATTCTATTATCAACATCACCGTGACCAGGAGCGGTGTGAACAAGCCCTGTTCCAACATCCATTGTCACGACATGTCCAAACTCGTCCGTCTTTTTAGATATTTTTCTCTTGATTGCAGTTTTACTTGCTACCCTCTGTAGCATGACAGGAACAGAAAGCAAAACCTGATGAGCATTTCTTTCTTTCTGAAGATTTTTTTGCAAAGGAACATTTAAAACAGGCTCATACCTGAGTCCCTCTAGTTTTTTGCCTTGAAATTTCTCTACAACTTTGTATTTCATTCCAAACTCATCAAAAATCACAAGTCTTTTCTCCGCAAGTATTAATTTTTCCCCATTAACCTCCACTTTAACATATTTTTCATCTGGGTGTGCAAGTATTGCAACGTTTGCGGGTAATGTCCAGGGTGTTGTTGTGAACACAAGCAGATACTCGTTTTTTCTTCCTTTAACAGGGAATTTAACATATATTGAAGGGTCTTCTATGTTCTTATACGACTCGCTAACTTCTATGCCGGCCAGAACTGTTTCACAATGAGGACACCAGAAACCGGGTCTTTTACCTTCAACCAAAAGCCCCTTTTCATACCATTTCTTAACAGTCCACCAGCCACTTTCCAAATAGTAGTTCTCTGAAGTTAGATATGGCTTTAGCCAACCTCTCCACGCACCTATTTTTTTGTAAAAATCAAGCCAAACCTTTTCGTTACCCATTGCGAATTTTTTGCATTCTTCTATAAACTTGTCAACACCTATTTTTGTTTCTATTTCTGTTTTACTCTTTATTCCGAGAAGCTCTTCTACTTTGTTTTCTATCGGAAGACCACCACAGTCAAAACCTGGTTGAAACCAAACACCATAACCCTGCATGTACTTGAACTTTCCCCATATATCTTTGAATATCGTTGTTTTGGCATGGCCTACGTGTGGAACACCGTTAACATAGGGTGGGCCATCGAGTAAATAGAATTTAGGTCTTTTCCAATCCATCTTAACTATTTTATCAGGAATTTTCTTTTCTTTCCAAAAATTAGAGACATGTCTCTCAATCTTCTCAGGAACGTAAACTGTGCTTTGCATATTTCTTTTATTTATTCACTAATTTATATTAATTTTGAAGAGAAAGATTACAACAATTACTCAATAACGACTTTTATTGGTTTTTCTCTAAAATCAACAGAGGTCGGATTCAGTTTTTCTTTTATGAATTCGTATGTTTTTCTTCCATCCCCTGGTCCCCTGCAAGTGTAAATGTGAAAAACTAAAGAATTGTATTCAGGGTAGGTATGAAAAGAAGCGTGGGACTCTGATAGCAAAATAAGAACAGAAACACCATGGGGATTGAATTTGTGAGAAAGCTTGCCTAAAATGTTGAATTTCTCACTATTCAATGCATCCAGAAGTAATCTTTCTAAATATTCAGGATCATTCAAAATTTCTTTATTTATTCCGTGCATTACACAAGATATTTCATTCCCCACCGGAGATGATTTATAGGTCATAATAAATATTATTGTCCACATTTCAAATTTAAATTTTTTTTCGATGAGACGGTGAATTGTTTGCTGATAAAATGAACAGACCAAAGATTTTAATTAAATTTGCAAATTAATATTATGCTTTGTTTGGGGATTGAATCGACAGCACATACTTTTGGTGTAGGAATAGTTTCGGAGAAAGGTGATGTTCTCTCTAATATCAAGAGTGTTTATAGACCGAGAGAAGGTTGGGGAATAAAACCAAGCGAGGCAGCAGAACACCATAGAAAATTTTCTACTGAAGTATTGGAGAGGTCTCTTTCTGAGGCAGGTGTTAACATCAAAGACATAGATTTGATCGCTTTTTCTCAAGGACCAGGACTTCCCCCTTGTCTTGTTGTTGGAAGGGATTTCGCTGTTGAATTAGAGAAGAAGCTTAAAAAACCGCTTGTAGGAGTAAACCATTGCATAGCACATATAGAAATCGGAAAATTATTCACCAAGTGTAAAGATCCTGTAACTGTTTATGTTTCTGGCGGTAATACACAGATTCTTGCGTATGTTTCTGGAAGATATAGGGTGTTTGGTGAAACACAGGACATAGGATTAGGTAACGCCCTCGACAAATTTGGACGTGCATTAGGGATGAAATTTCCGTCCGGTCCGGAAATAGAAAAATTAGCAAAACATGGAAGATATGTGGAGCTTCCTTATGTGGTAAAAGGCATGGATTTGTCTTTTTCAGGCATTGTTACGGAGGCCATAAAACAAGTAAAAGAGAAAGGGAAAAAATTAGAAGATGTTTGCTTCTCGTTTCAGGAAACGTGCTTTGCAATGCTAACAGAGGTTACTGAGCGCGCTCTCGCCCATACAAATAAAAACGAAGTTCTCTTGACAGGCGGTGTTGGGGCAAATGAGAGACTCCAAGAAATGTTAAAAGTTATGTGTGAAGAAAGAGGGGCTAAGTTCTACAATTGTCCAAAGGAGTTCGCTGGAGATAACGGAGCAATGATAGCATGGACCGGGATTCTTGCATGGAAATCCAATAGATTTTCAATTACAAATGCAAGAATAGATATTTTGCCAAGATGGCGAACAGATGAAGTGGATGTTAAATGGAAGAATTAATTTATTCCGGTAGTATCATCTTATATTCCCGTAACTCATCTGGATTTTTTATCACCCTTCTCGTTGCACCGTGATAGAGAGCGTCGTGATCCAGCGGCTCCAATACTATCTTCGTTGGTCTTGTGAGGTCTCCTTCCACAACTCTATATTTTCTTCCCTCAGTGTCCATTAAAATTCCCGGTGTTGTTAGCAGTCGCCTCATTGTCTCTTGATATTCAATTCTTTCTTTGAGAGATTTTAAATCCATATTAAAAATAGGACATCAAAAATAAAAATTCAATCTATGACTAAGAAATAAAAAACGAGCTAGTTTAGTATAAATATGACTGATTTTTTGCCGGGTAAACTGAATTCCGATATTCTCGAGAAATTGTTGAAAAAGTACACACTTGCTGGAGCAACTGACTCAAGAGTGGTTATAGGTCCTAAAATAGGGGAGGATGCTGCGGTAATAAATTTCGGTGAGAAATATCTTGTGATAACAACAGATCCTATTACATTTACAAGTGATGAAATAGGGTGGTATGCAGTAAATGTAAATGCAAATGATATCGCTGTGATGGGAACTAAACCAAAATGGTTTTTGGCAACTATTCTTCTTCCGGAAAAATGTGATGAAGGATTAGCTGAAAATATTTTCAACCAAATTTCTTCAGCATGCAAACAGTTGAACATTTCTCTTGTTGGTGGCCATACTGAAATTACATACGATCTCAAAAGACCTGTAGTTGTTGGGACTCTTGTGGGTGAAGTTTCAAAAGATAAACTTGTGACATCTTCCGGGGCTCAGGAAGGTGATTGGTTGATTTTAAGTAAAGGCATAGTAATAGAAGGCACTTCTATAATAGCCAGAGAAAGGGAAAATGAACTTAAGCGAAGCGGTTTTGATGATGCATTCATAAAAAGAGCAAAGAACTTTCTACACGATCCTGGGATTTCAGTTGTGAAGGAAGCTTTGCTTGCAAACCGTTTCAAGGTTAACTCAATGCATGATCCCACTGAAGGCGGACTAGCAACAGGGATATATGAATTGGTTAAAGCTTCCAACAAAGGCGCGATCATCTATAAAGAAAAAATTCCTGTTTTTCCAGAATCTGAGCAACTATGCAAGAAATTCAATCTCGATCTCATGGGTACCATAACTTCTGGGTCACTTCTGTTGACAGCAGATCCTGAAAACGCACAAAAAATATTGTCGTTGTACAAAAGAGGGGGAATCAGAGCAGCTAAAATAGGTGAAATCAAAGAAAAAGAATTCGGAATCAAAATAAAATCTGGACGTACCCTTTCAGATCTGAAAATACCCCAAAGGGATGAAATAACTAAATTGTTCTAGTCTCTTTTTTCAAACAAGCTCACTTAATCTTTTATCTATGTATTCAATGCCGTCTTTGACTACTCTATCTAAGGTTTCTATGTCGACTCCGTTTTCGATGAGGTCCCTAACAGTTTCTAATGTTCTTCTCATAGCGCGATAAACAGAACTTGGATCTACTGACTGAACATCGCTATCAATTCCCATAGACTCTATGCGTCCACTTTCTATTCTATCTCTCATGAATAAAGTGTAAATACCAATCGGATTTGTACGTGACTCCATTCTATCACCAATTATAAATTAACAATAAATTATTTAAAGTGGTCGCGGTCTTATTTAAATATTTAATCCAGTGAACCACTATATAGACATCAAATGTGAATGCACAGATTATTAAAAGCTGTGTTTATATTCGTTTGAGTTTTTTGGAACGATCACGATAAACCCTGTTTCTAATTCTTTCCATCAAGGGGTGCTTGAATAGTGCGTGTCCACAACATCCCTGGATTTCATTGAAATGTATATGATACTTCTGATATGAAATATTATCATCTCCTGTGTCAGGCCAAATAGAAAGTAATGTAAAAAAATAACCGCCTCCATCGTCTCTTCTCTCTCCTCTAACAAGGAGGTAAAGTTCTTCATGTTTTTCAGGATTTTTCTTTATTTCCTTTACCCACACATCTTCCTCATGGAAACCGCATTCAACAACTAAATCTCTTAAAGGCCCTCCTTTTCGAAGTATATCATTTATCATGCCTTTATAGGCAAGTTTGCATGATTCGAGAAGATCGTCTATAGTGTAATCATCATTTGTATAGGTTACAAACAAATTTGAGCCAGCATAAACCCTTTTGCTGCCCATAACAATCCTTACCAGTAAAAAATAAAAATGGTGGCGATCTAAACTATTTCCCCAGTCGTTTTTCATTTTCCTTCATAGAATCTAAAACAAGTTTCTCCATATCAATATTCCGGAGGTCTGCCAGCCTTATTAATTGCACCAGTATGTCAAAAATAGCATCTTCAATTTCCTTTTCATCATATTGATCCTTTCGTATTTCTTTATTAACATATTGTCTGGCTAGTTCTCCAACTTCTTCAACCAAATGTGCAAAAGTAGTCTTTTCGTCTGAAATTTCCCCCCTCTTTTCATCCCATTTTCTGACGTATTCAATAATCTTCTTCTGAAATTCTTTAATTTCCATAATTTTTATGTAGAGTGGTGATATTTATAGATACAGATATGAAGCTAAAGAATTCTAATAAATCTATCAACGGTAATACACAAATTTTAAACAATTTTAAAAACTTTGTCCCCTTCTCTTACCCTGTCCGCAACCTTTAGTCCTATGCTCTGGCCTTTCTTTGCTTTTTCTATAGGGTTCTTATCTATCTGCATGCTTTCTACTTTTTGTGCAAAGTTTGTTGTATGGCCTTCTATGGATATCTCGTCTCCGAGACTAATTACGTCCTCAACGTCAACGACAGCCACGCTTATTTTATCGAAGTAGTGTCTAACCTTACCAACAAGCTTTTTTTCTGGCATAAGCAAATTTTAGAAAGATTTTTTAAATTTTTGCAAGATTGGTTATTTCCACTGTCACGCCAAATTGTAGAAATTCCATCGCGATATATTCGCAACTGATTAAAATCAACTTTCAATTGCTTTTCTTAATTCTTCTACCTCATCTGACCTGTATATGTACTCGTTGCCCAGCCTGAGGGGCCTTCCATCTATTGTTATCGGTTGTAAAAGTTCTCTCACTTTTTTGGAGCTAATACCCAAATATTCTGCAGCCTCACTTGTTGTATATACGTTTCCCTTGAAAACGCATGAATTTTCTATAACATCCCGAGCTCTTTCTTTGAGATCAGAATAGAACTTTGCATAAATCTTCAATAAACATAAGGTCGTATCGCTATTTTCAAAATATCTCAAAACAGGCATCCTAAGTCTTCTGTATCCCCTTTCTGCAATTTGTCTCAATGATTCTATTTTTCTATATCCTGTCTTTTCCAATTCTTCAAATATTCTTTTCTCTTCTGTTTCATCAACAGATAAACTGTTTATTAAACTTCCAAATAAGGGCAACTCTATCTCAAGTCTGCTGAATAATTCTTCATATTCTTTATATTGTCCCAACCGTTCCTTAACATTTCTTCTTCTGAGCATGTTTAAATAAATGACATTGGTATTTAAATTATTAACTACTTCTAAATAAATAAAAAATTGTGGACAGTCTTTATAAATAACCTACTAAATTAAAAATTATGGGAGTTAATCTCTCTTCACTTATACAAGGCAATAAGATAGAGCTTGAAGATCTAAAAGGTAAAAAAATAGCAATTGATGCTTTTAATACACTTTATCAATTTCTTAGCATTATCCGCGACAGAATGACCGGCGAACCTTTAAGGGATTCTCAGGGAAGAATTACGTCACATCTTTCTGGTTTGTTGTATAGAACAACAAATCTTATTGAAAATGGAATAACACCTATTTTTGTTTTTGACGGGGAGCCTCCTGTTTTCAAGAAAAAAACAGTAGAAGAAAGGCAAAAAGCGCGGGAAGAGGCAGAGATAAGATGGAAGCAAGCTCTGGAAGCTGGTAGATATGAAGAAGCAAGAATAGCCGCAACTGCGTCTGCAAAACTTACTGATGAAATGATAGAAGAAAGTAAAAAACTGCTTGAGTACATGGGTGTATCTTACGTTCAAGCACCGAGCGAGGGAGAAGCACAAGCGGCATATATGACCAGAAAAGGACTTGTATATGCATCGTGTTCTCAGGACTGGGATTCCCTTCTTTTTGGCACACCAACAATGGTGAAGAACCTCGCAATAACAGGAAAAAGAAAGCTTCCGAGAAAGGAAAAATACATTGAAATAAAACCGGAAATAATTCGGCTTGATGAAGTACTTAAAGAACTCGGTATAACACTTGACCAACTTATAATCATTGGCATCCTAACAGGAACAGATTACAACCCCGGCGGTGTTGAAGGTGTAGGGGTGAAAACGGCATTCAAAATAGTAAAGGAAAAGAAAACTTTGGATGCTGTCATGCAGACTGTCAAATGGAATTTTGATACTAAGCCAGAAGAAATTTTTGAGTTTTTCAAGAATCCTCCTGTTGAGGATGTGGAAATAAAGAAAAACGAGCTTCAGCCAGAAAAACTTAGAGAGATGATGGTTGAAGAACACAACTTTTCAGAAGAGCGTGTAAATAAAGTTATAGAGAAATTGCAAAATGTAAAGAAAAGCGGTCAACAGACAGGTTTAGGAGCATTTTTAGGCTCTTAGTGCTTCTTAATCTCTCAACATATAAAAAATACAAAAACAAAATTGAATAATGGCAACGTCCACTATAGGTACTTTATTTGAGATGATACATATTCTTGTATCAAATACCATAGGAACTTTGGGACAGATGTTCACAAAACTGGGCGAACTTGCTGCAAATCTTCAGTTTGTTTCAGAAGCCGGGGGCTTAGCCGGTGTCATCATTGCCGTTTCCATAGGCGCTATTGTTTTTATACTGTTTGCAAAATTTGTTTTAGGAGCCGGAAAAACGCTTTTATTTTTATTTGTGGTTGCTCTGTTAATTTTAATTTTGCTATCATTTCTATTTTAATCGAGCATACAAGTGAACATTCCCTTTACTTATACTGTTGATTTTTTCTTGACCACTGGAAGATTGATTGGTGGAGGTAACTGAAGCTCATCTGCAAGTACTGCTGCTTTTATAAGACATCTCCTAAAGAGATGATTAAGTACTTCTATTGATGCCTCATCCGGAAGTTTCTTGTTTTTCTTCCAAGCATTAAGAATGGACTCGTTTTTTTCTGCGTAATATAAAACGTTACCAACTATTTTTATCTCTGCTATCTCAGGTTCATAAGAAGTGACAAACTCAAACTCTATTGACAATGCTTTTTTCTTTAGAGCCGGTAGATTTACTTCTTTAACATCTGTTATCTTTGGTGTAGAGTTGAGTGTTACCTGACCTGCTATTGTCTTCTGAGTTCTTTTTCCACTTATTTCGTTAAGATTAAAACCAATTACAGGCATTGCATCATCCTCCAAACTTTATAGTTAATATTGTAATAAATCTTTTAAATATATAATTTAATCTTTTTATTATGACAGGAAAAGTATTGATGGTGATAGCACCATCTAATTTTAGGGACGAAGAGTACCTCCAACCAAAGGAGCTTTTGGAGAACGCTGGTTTTGAGGTTGTGACAGCATCCAGAAAAACAGGAGAAATAACAGGAATGTTGGGAGCAAAAGCATTTGCAGAAAAGAGCATAGATGAGGTAAATATCGATGATTTCGATGCTGTTGTGTTTGTAGGTGGAACAGGAGCATCTGTCTATTTCAATGACGAAAAGGCATTGGAGATAGCAAAAGAGGCGTATTCTAAAGGCAAAGTTACAGCAGCAATATGTATAGCTCCAACCATACTCGCTAACGCGGGTGTTTTGGAAGGTAAAAAAGCAACGATTTGGGAAGATCCAGCACTTGTTGATAATTTGAAAGAAAAGGGAGCACAGTACACAGGAGAAAATGTTGTAAGAGATGGTAAAGTGATTACTGGAAAGGGACCTTTTGCAGCGAGAGAATTTGGAGAAGAAATAATAAGGGTGCTTCAATCTTAAGATGTTTCATATTTTAATCAGTAGGATATCCCCCATCGCTTCTCCATACTAATAAGTGGAAATTGAATGTTGTTTTACCAGCATAAAGAGAAATCAGGTTGGAAGAAGAAAAGCACCTGAAGTGTCCTTGTTTGAAAAGAAACGGAAAGTTTTTCACTGCTGTGGATTGAATGTGCCAGAGGGTGTAGATGAAACTCCTTCTTCCCACAATCCTATCTACACAAACCATGTCAATACAAACCATCAGCTTTTTAAGATAAAAAACAATTTATTATAGAGATTTATGGAAAGAAAAAAAGTTCTTGTGCCCTTAAATGATAAATTCGATGAGATAGCAGCTGCTTCTATTGTGAGTATACTCAGCAAAGCAGGAATAGATGTTACTTTGGCCGGAATACCCGGAAAAATAATTACAAGTAACGAAGGTATGAAAATAGTCACGGAAAAAAAGATAGATGATATAGATTCAACATTATTCGATGCTCTTGTTCTCATTGGCGGAAAGGGGTATGAAGCATTAGCTCAATCTGCAAAAATAAGAAATATTATAAAAACTTTTGATGAAGACAAAAAACTCATTGTCGCAATAGGCGAAGCTTCAGCCGTTTTATCAAATGTTGGGATACTTGAAAATAAAATAGCAACCATTACTCCGGGTATGGAAAAGATGTTGTCGAGGCCGAGAGGAGGAAAAATAATTATTGATGAAAATGTCATGACAGCGAAAACACCATCAGAATCTATGGAAGTTGCATTTAAAATCATTGAACTTATGATTTCTAAAGACAAAGCTAACGACGTTAAAGCAGAGTTGACAAGTGAATAAGTCTATATGTACAGGGGGTTTGAAGTTATCGGATCCCATCTGTAAGTCTTGGTTTTTATTTCAGGTGAATCTCTAAGAATTCTTATTCTTTCTAGAACGGATTCTATTGGTATGTAAAGGTAGCCATTTCTTTGTTTTATGCCATATTCTTTCATTTTTTTCGATGCCTCATCAAACTCATCTGCATGGAGCATCAGGTAAAAGTCACCGGGGTTTCCGATATCATCGGAAAAAAGTATATTAAATATTTTATCAAACCTCGTTCGTGTTGTTGGAACCTTTGGAACATGAAACAGTAAATCTCCCAGTTCTATCCACGGGGTTTTCCTTTGCCGGGCCAGTTCTCTGAGCGCCTTTTCAAACGGTGCACACGTTCTGGCATATACAGAACCGCTAAACTCTTTTCCTCTTAAATACTCCTGGGACACAAGCTGCA
>Ga0164318_10003990_pt1 | contig 14085 bp, 10 predicted proteins | sample GuaBasSedimGuay9_FD_113734 | JGI IMG/M metagenome (GOLD analysis project Ga0164318, IMG submission 113734) | Subseafloor sediment microbial communities from Guaymas Basin, Gulf of California, Mexico - Guay9, Core 4571-4, 0-3 cm | ecosystem: Environmental > Aquatic > Marine > Hydrothermal vents...
GATATAAATTATAAAGAAGAACCTGCCTGCAGCAGGCAGGTAGGTGCAAAAGATGCGTTTAATATTACAAATTTCTATGTCGGCTCAGTATAACACCTCAGGGGTACACAAACAACTTAGAAAAAACTACTAAACTAAGTTAAATAATTTTCAAGAAATAGTAACAGAATCTCAGACTAAGATTCTTCTTACAGAAAGTCAATAGCATGCAGTTTTGTTAATATATTATTCTTGCGTTAGAATAATATTATTATTTTGATAATAACCATGCTCCTGTTTCTGCTATATTATTAATGCTTATACTCTTATCCATTTTCTGCTTAATTTTATTCAACTTCCATTTAGGAATATTAGCTGCCAATGTAATAGGTATATCAACTTCGTACAAATCATTGTCAATTTCCCAAGTTCTATCTATTACTATATAATCAGGGTTAATTAGCAAGTCATTTTTATCATCTATCTCATTAATAGCAACAATTTTATCCATAAACTTAAGAAACGGATAATGAAAAAATACATTATCATTTTTATAATCAACCAAAGAATCTAAGGATAAATAATTTCTTTTTATTACCCCCTTTCTTAGTTCATGCTCACTGGTTTGAAAACTCATAATTTCAGGATTTTTATACACTACCGAATCGCAAATAATAAAGGCTTCTCGATTAGAATAAACAGCTAAATATGTATTCTTCTTTGAATGATAAAGTATTAACTCATCATCTAAATTATATTTAAAAATATTAGCTAAAACAATTAGAATTAGTAACGAAAGATTTAAAAATATTAGTCTTTTTTGTTTCATTATCAGCCAAATTGACATCATAATTACAAAACAGATTAGTAGTACCAACATTGTATTATCAATGAATAGATTCTTGGAAACAGCAAAAGGAATATGCTCGATACTAATAATTAGAAAGTTTATTAGCGCTAAAAACAGACTCAATAACTTACCTAGAATAAATGATATATACGGAATAAACGAAAATAATAATACAGCTATTCCCAAGAAAATAATAATGTAAGCCGATGGAATAACTATTAGATTTGTAATAATAAACAGATTAGGAAACTGATGAAAATAATATAGCGAAAGAGGAGCTGTTCCAATTTGAGCAGCTATAGAAACAGTTATTAACTGCCATACATTATAAATAATAATATTGTTAGGAATCCAGAGATTAGACAAGGGCTTCTGCAATACGACAATAGCAATAACTGCTGAATATGACAATTGAAACCCCAATTCAAAAAGCATAGATGGATTATAGAGTAACAATACTAAAGCAGAGGCAGCAAGAGAGCTAAAAATATTAGTGTGTCTATTAATATTCTGACCAATCGTTACAAAAGAAAACATAGTTGCAGCCCTTACCACAGAAGGAGAGAGTCCAGTCAGGAAGGCATAAAACCAAATTATTGAAAGAATAATAGCAGCTTTCAATATTCTACCTTGAGGCTTATATTTTAGAAAAGACAATAAAGCATTCATTATTAGAAGTATAATACCAACATGCAATCCCGATACACACAAAATATGCATCGCTCCTGCCCCTGCATAAGCTTGTCGCAATTCTGGTGATAGCATATCTCTTACCCCCAACAACATTCCTGCAGCAACGCCTAATTCATCTCCTTTTACTTCATTTTTCTCTAATATCTTTATTAAATACGCGCGTAATTTTAATGCATAATATTTCACTCCTTTAAATGCTGTAGAATTTAACTTACTCCATTCATTAGCTCTATTATATGCTTGATATCTAATGTCTTTCAACTCTAGAAATTTTTTATAATTGAATTGATCTGGATTTTTTGGGGCTTCAATTCTTGAAAAGTTTTTACTAACTATTATTTCATCATTATACTCAAGGTTTAATGCACTAGAATCTTTCTGTAGGTATATCAATACATTCCCAATAGTAGTTGTTATAGAATTATCTACATAAGCGGCTTCCACTTCTGCATATATCTTTACACTGTTTTTCTTCTCTAATGGTGGTTCTATTATTCTTAGTTGAAAATAGTTTGCCGACTTATTATAATTACCAAAATAATTAGATTTTCTACTATCGAAATGATTTTGAAATGAGATTATTCCTAATAAAGCAAAGAATACTATAATAAACGAGCCAGATATATATTGATGTTTATAAGTAAAAAGAAATTTCTTTGGCCAGGCAAGAAAAGCCAATAATAATAATGGAATAATTAACCAAACCCAATTTATTAATGGAACTAATTTGCTTTTTGCAATAATAATTCCAATAATAAAACCTAATAATAGCTTTAGTATAGGGTATTCCTTGAATCTCATTTTTTAGTGAATATTTCTTTGAGGTAAAGGTAGGAAATTTTTTGGATATTGCGATTTCTTATTTTGCCCACCAATCTGTAAATATCTGCACCTTCTATCTGCAAGCAGTTATACTGAGCCGTGATAGAAAATTGTATTTAGTAAATAGCTTATTTTGTGCCTAGTCGATACATAATTTCTTTGCATTGCCGTAGCTACGGAAATAAATTATAAAGAAGAACCTGCCTGCAGCAAGCAGGTAAGTGCAAAAGATGCGTTTAATATTACAAATTTCTATGTCGGCCCAGTATAAATCAATTTTCTATTCTCCTCCACTCCTCAATCATCTTCATAGCAATATTCTCAACATCGGCAGCAGGCAAATCTTCCGAAAGTTTAAAATGATAAATCTTTCCCACAGGCCACTTCCTACTAATTTTATTCACTAAACTATCACGCACTACCCATAGCATTGGCGCTTTCGATTCATCTGCTATTTTCTGAATTGCAGGAAACCAACCTCCAGATTTTACTTCCAAAGGTCCAATCTCATCAATTACAATTAGCTCTGGCTTATCATTTTCAAAGTCTAAAATTTTATTCCCTTGAACAACCGCATCAGGATTAAAATAGAATTTACCCTGCTTCTTCCATTCTTTATTCTCTGTTATACTACAAAGTTGTATTTTTTCACCACTTTTTAAGTTCTCAAGTGTATAACCAACTCTGTTTTCTCCTTCGTAATCAACATTACTCATAAAGCCACCAATATCAACACTTTGCCGTTTTAGTCTATTAATAACTTTGCTTACAAAAGTAGTTTTTCCCTGCTGAATATTACCACTAATAATAATAATTGGAAGCATTTTTTTATCTCTGCCCTCAAGTTCTGTTATAAGATTTTCCGCATAAAGCAAAAGCTTAGAAATTAATAAAACTGGTGAACGAAATAGTTCTTTTGGTCCAGGAAAAGCTTTTAGGCTCTCTGGCAAAACACCAAACGCAAGATTTAAGGCACGATAGAAATTTTGGAATCCATTTTTATATAGTAAAGCCTTAATAATCGGACTTTTTAGCTCCTTACCAATGGCAGCAAAAGAAATAACTACCAGTGCAGCTCTAATATTCATTTTCATACCAATAAAAAAACCTGCCCAACTAAAGAAATCACCTGTTTCATTCTGCGAAAATAAAAATCCAGCTAATAATGAAATTAAAAAAAACACTATCCAAAAACTTGGCTTTTTAAGGTGATTAAAAGCTCCTTTATATCGCAATGAAATAAGTCCAAAATAAACTAACACATAAGCTAATCCATAATACCAAATACTGGACTTTATAAATTGCATACCAACAAAAAGGGCTATTAAATGAAAGAATAATAAAGGCCAAGAATACTTCTCTTCATTTTCATCACCAAATAAGCTCTTATTTTTTTTTTGTACAAATATTGGAATTGCAGCGATCTCCTTCTCCAAAACAAAACTCATTTTTCCTGCTCTTATCCCTATAATTGACGCAATTATTCCTGTAATAAAATATGCCCCAAAAAGAATTACTAATGCTAATTCACCTGTAGAGCCAAAGCTCATAAATTGCTTATTCACATACTCATAAAGAGCATCAAGCATTAGCATAATATCCCAGCCAAAACTTATTAGCAAGGTAACTACTTTCTGAAAAAGAACTTCAGAAACTGCCAAGCCTCCTCCAATAAGCATTAAATATATTCTCCCTCTCGCTAAACGAAAAAATGATTCTAAAACCAATGCTTCAACAATAATTCCTATCATTGGACCAAGAATAATTGCAGAAGGTGAAATAGATTTCATCATTGCAGCAATAATTCCTGCTCTAATAATCAAAGATTTCTGCGGCCAACGACTAATAAATGCAAATATAAAAACAACACTGAAAAATGACATTATTGTGCCACTTAAAGGAAAACGAATATTATGAAGGAAACTACCAACAATAATTTCGTTAGCAGCCCACAAACTACCAAGGGCGGCAGCTTTCAACCACAAATCACTTAATTTATTGCTAGTATTTAATACCATTTATTACTTCTCGTTCTGGATAATATGAATAAATGCTTTCACATTCAGCAAACCTAATGCAAAAGCTAGTGCCACTACACTAATGCCCAATAAAGCAAAATTAATTATCCAATTAAACGGCAATAATATGGAAAAATATGAAAGGGTAATTACTATTAGTATATATATTAGTAAATTTAGAATATATCTTCTCTCAATGTTAATTGAGAGTAATTTTATTGCAAAATATACTTGTAATAAGGCTGTTATCCACTGAGCACTAAAACTTGCCCAAGCAGAACCATAGGCCTCGAATTGTGGAATGAGAATAAAGTTAACCCCTAAGCTAACAATCATTCCTAATAATGCCACTAGATTTAGCACTCTTAGACTGCCATTTGCTGTTAATAATGTGCCAAAAATATAAGTTGAAGAAGTTGCCACAAAAACAATCATAAGTATTCTAAAAACATTGGCTGTCTCAGTCATTCTATCATTATACTGCCCTAGGCTCTCACTTATGTGCTGAGAATAAAGGAGTCTCATAATATCTTCACCATAAAAGTATGAAGTTATGGCAACTGCTGTTGAGAAAAGAAAAAGTATTGTAAAACTTAGCTTTACCATCTGACTTAAATCCTCTTTTTCCTTTATCATTTTAGCAAAAATAGGTAATAATAATACTGCAAACAGATAGCCAGACATATTGTTGGCAACATCAAGCAAGCGAAAAGCAGAGGCATAAATACCAGCCTGTAGTTCACCATCATAAGACAACAAACGTTCAATTAATACAGTATCTATTCTACTATACATTCCCATCAAAAGAATAAGAGTAGCATAAGGCAAACTTTGCTTTATTATTACTGCAAAAAAGGCAGGATTCCAATTCAAACCTTTAAAATTCATCTTGGGGAGTAAAAAAGAGAAAGCAATTAATGCCGTAATGGAATATGCAACTGTCTGTGCATAAACAAACCAGCTAATCTTAAATTCTTGTTCAGTAACATTTCCCCAAAGAAGAATACTACAAATGATTATCATTATTATTCTATCAAGAACTGACATAAAGCTATCTATTCGAAAAAGTAAAAGAGCAGAAATATTAGAACGTAAATATAGAATTAGACTCAATAGAAACTGATTTATTCCAATTATTAGTAGTAGTTGCATTTGCCGAGCATCGTATTTCATAAGTACTCCAACTCCCATAATAATAAGCATGTAAAGGACTGCAAACAAGAATCGTATAATAATAATACTACTAAAATACTTACTTAAGAGGTGATTATTTTGGGCAATGTTTTTATTATTGTAATTGGTAATTCCAAAATCTAGGAATATCTGAAAAATAAAAGCAAAATTTAAAATTGTAAAATAGAAACCATATTCAGAAGGACCTACCATATTCTGCACTCCCCTATCAATTCCAAAAACCCAAAATGGTTTTATAAGAAAATTAAGGAATACCAATAAAAATAAGTTTGTAAGAAATTTCCTCCTCATACAATTAATTTGAATTATTTGCTAAGATACAATTTATAGAAATAGACAATATAATTTAGTTGCTTGACAAAACTACATTATTTTTGAATTGATAACACACTCATAAACTCTATAATCAGGGCAAAAACATCTTAATCATATAATAAAAACCTACTTAAATACTTAAGTGTATAACTAATTACAACATATTATTAATCAGTGATTTATATATATTTATTATCATCGAATTAATCAAATTTAACTATTTTAATATTACCCGCAAGCAGATAATATATTTGTATTATTTATGTAATTAAATGATATTTATATTGATATAAACATTGTCTATTAGCATAATACAAAATAATTATTCTTAATATGCAAAATTAATTTAGATGCCTTTACCCTAACCCTACAACTAATTAGACTACTTTTGCGATTCATTAAAACATTCAAATGACATTTAAAGAACTTAAACTAATAGACCCTATACTTCAAGCTATAGAATTACAAGGATATACTCAACCAACTCCAATACAAGAACAATCTATACCAATTTTGCTACAGGGTAAAGACTTACTTGGTTGTGCTCAAACAGGCACAGGAAAAACAGCTGCATTTGCAATACCCATATTGCAGCACCTATACATCGATAGGCAAAGAAACAAAAAAGGCACTAAAAAAATTAAAGCCCTAATTGTTACCCCTACAAGAGAACTTGCTATACAAATTGGAAATAGTTTTTCTACTTATGGAAAATTTACTGGACTAAAAAACACTGTTGTTTTCGGCGGAGTAAAACAAGGATCTCAAACTAATGAATTGAAAAAAGGTGTTGATATACTTGTTGCAACACCAGGGAGATTATTAGATTTAATTAATCAAGGAATTATCTCATTACGTCATATTGAGTTTTCTGTACTTGACGAAGCTGACCATATGTTGGATATGGGTTTTATACATGATATTAAAAGAATTATTGCACTTTTACCTAAAAAGCGTCAATCTTTATTCTTTTCAGCCACTATGCCAGCAGATATTGTTAACTTATCGAAGAAAATTCTCGGCAACCCTGAGAAAATAACAATTAGCCCAGAGAAGACTACTGCCGAAAGAGTTGACCAAACATTGTACTACGTAATTAAGAAAGCAAAAGCAAGACTATTAATTCATTTGTTAAATGAACAGAACTTTTATTCTGTATTAGTTTTCTCTCGTACTAAATACGGCGCTGATAAGATTGTAAAACTCCTAAAAAAAGCAGGTTTTAAGGCTGAAGCTATTCATGGAAACAAATCGCAGAATGCTCGACAAAGAGCACTAAAAAACTTTAAGGAAGGTAAAACTCAAATCCTTGTAGCCACTGATATTGCTGCTAGAGGAATTGATATTTCAGAGTTGTCGTTGGTAGTGAATTACGACCTTCCAAGTGTTGCAGAAACTTATGTACACCGTATTGGAAGAACAGGGAGAGCTAACGCAAGTGGAATTGCTATTTCATTTTGTCAAGATGATGAAAGAGCTTTTCTAAAGGATATTCAAAAACTAATAAGTAATAAGATAACAGTAATTACAGATCACCCTTTTGTTGATGAAAAAGATGATAGCGCTCCCAAGCAGCAAAGGCCTCCACGCAAAAAAAGGAGTGATAATAAAAAAAGAGAAGGAGATAAAAACACATCAGGATTTAGGAAGAAAAATAGTGGCATAAGGGCAAAGAAAAAGTATTAAACGACTGTTTAATTTTGCTTAAATTTGTTTAAAATATTAATAAATATGGCTAAAACAAAAACAAGTTTCTTTTGTAAGAGTTGTGGATCAGAATATTCAAAATGGATGGGTAAATGTTCTGCCTGTGGCGAATGGAATACTATTACAGAAGAAGTAATTTCTACTGATAAAACTCCCAAATGGAAACCCGAAAGCCATTCAAAGATTAAAAAAACACCTCAATTAATTCAAAGCTTAGAGACCCATAAAGAGGACAGGCTAGATCTACAAAATGCAGAATTAAATAGAGTGTTAGGTGGAGGACTTGTAAAAGGTAGCATGGTGCTAATTGGTGGCGAGCCGGGAATTGGAAAATCAACTTTACTTTTACAAATTGCATTAAAAGTGAAAGGACTTAAAATACTTTATGTATCAGGTGAAGAAAGCGAACTCCAAATTAGAATGCGAGCCGAAAGAGTTGGAATTGAAAATCAGGAGTGCTACATACTCAACGAAACAAAAACTGATAATATATTTGCTCATCTTGCAGAGTTAAAAGTTGATTTATTGGTAATAGACTCTATACAAACACTCCAAACAGACAGAATTGAAAGCACAATAGGCAGCGTTTCTCAGATTAGAGAAAGCGCAGGAGAGCTATTGAAATATGCCAAAGAAAGTCATGTTCCAGTTATTATTGTTGGTCATATTACCAAAGATGGAAGTATAGCAGGACCAAAGATACTTGAACATATGGTTGATACTGTTCTCCAATTTGAAGGTGATAGAAACTACGGTTATCGTATTCTTAGAACTCATAAAAATAGATTTGGCTCGACTTCTGAATTGGGTATTTTTGAAATGAGAGCTGATGGAATGCGAGAAGTAAGTAACCCTTCAGAGATATTAATATCACAAAGAGATGAATTAAGTAGCGGCGTTGCTATTTCGGCAACTATGGAAGGAGGTAGGCCTATGCTTATTGAGATACAAGCGCTAAGTAGTTCTGCCGTTTACGGTACTCCTCAAAGAAGTTCAACAGGGTTTGATACGCGTAGACTTAATATGCTACTTGCTGTACTTGAGAAAAAAGCTGGTTTTAAACTAGGCACTAAAGATGTTTTTCTGAATGTTGTGGGTGGAGTTAAAGTAGAAGACCCTGCCATAGATTTAGCAGTAGTATGTTCTGTTCTTTCTTCAAATTTTGATATTCCTATTGCTGATAAAATTTGTTTTGCAGCAGAAGTCGGTTTAACGGGTGAGGTTAGGTCTGTAAATCATGCTGAACAGAGAATTAGCGAAGCTGAGAAACTTGGTTTTGAAAAGATTTTTATTTCTAAGTTCAATCTTAAAGGAATTCAAAAGAAGAATTATAAAATTGAAATTATTGGCTATAGTAGGCTGGAACAGGTTTTTAAGGCTATTTTTTCTAAAAAGTAATATTACCAATATGTAATCTAATAATTGAACTTATAACCTAAAATTTATAACTCTAAACTCTCTCACCCTATTTCCCATTAAAACTAGTCATAGTTCTTTCAGCGCCAATGGCACAAAAGCTCTTTATCATTTCTATAGCTACATCTATTCTTTCATCAATAACAGTAAGCTCCTCTGGCTTCCATGTACCAAGCACAAAATCACTTTGATGTCCTCTAGAAAAGCTATCACCTATTCCAAAGCGCAATCTGGGAAACTTACTATGTTTTAGTAGTTCAATAATGCTAGTAAGACCATTATGATTACCATCACCGCCTTTAAGTTTCATTCTTAATTTACCCAAAGGAATTGCGAGGTCATCAAGTATTACAAGAAAATTATCTATGGGAATATTCTCAGCATCAAGCCAATATTTTACTGCCTTACCACTAAGGTTCATAAATGTAGTTGGTTTCAGAATAACTAGTTTACGCCCTTTGAACTTTGCAGTTGTATGCATGGCGTGTCTACCTATCTCAAATTTATCTGCCTTTAGCTCTTTGGCAAGTCTATCTACCACATCAAAACCAATATTATGGCGAGTTCCTTCGTATTCACCACCAATATTTCCTAAGCCTACTATCAAATACTTCATAATATATCATTAAAAGAAAAAGGTGCAATATTTTATTGCACCTTTTTATAATATTTTGTTGAATTATGCTCAACAACTTTTTTAGAATACTATTCTTCAGTGCTTTCAGCAGCCTCTCCGCCTTCTGTTTCTTCTACTCCTTGAACTCCTTCTCCTTCAGCAGCAACAGCAGCACGAGTCATATTAACAGCTACAGCTACAGCATTTGGAGTATCTAAAAGTTCTGCATTATCAATACTAATTTCTTTAACTTTTACAGAGTCCCCTATATTTAAATGAGCAACATCTACTGAAATAGCCTCAGGCATAAATTCAGGTAAAGCTTTTACTTTAAGCTTACGTAATTTAACCATTAGCTTACCACCTTCAGCCACACCAACAGGAAGCCCGTTAGTCTTAACAGGTACAGCCATAATTATTTTCTTACCATCAACCAACTCTTTAAAGTCTGCATGTAAAATATTATCACTTACTGGGTGAAATTGAATATCCTGCAAGATTGCTTTATATTTTGTTCCTTCGATATCTAAGTCTACAAATGCAATGTCTGGAGAATAAACTAAATGTCTAAAATCTTTGTTAGGTACAGCAAAATGTAATTGTTTTTCTCCACCATAGATAACACATGGTACTTTCTCAGCATTGCGTAATGCTTTAGCATCCTTTTTCCCTACGTTCTCTCTTAAAGAACCGCTCATTGATACTGTTTTCATTGTATAAAATTTAAATTATTAATATTCAATATCTTCTTAAAACTATAAAGTGGTTTTAAAAAGTGCGCAAAGATATAAATAAATAGAATATGAAATTTAGTTTTTACTTCAAATTACAGAAAGTTGATTCAGCCGCAAATAATCAGTTTTACAATACTAATTTACAAAAAAGACACTTATGTAATAATCTTTATTAGCTTTGCAGGCTATAATTGTATTTTATACTAAATAAATTTAACTCAACGAATTTACTAAATATGCGAATTAGCATAATAATAATATTATTACTTGAAAGTATTTTTGGAATGGCACAAAATTCCGAGAAGAAACCTTTAATTATTGAAAGCTGCAATGATAGTATTGATATAAGTGCAAACTTTTACAATATCTACGACTCATTAACTCATTATTCTCACCCAAGTGATGTACTGTATAACAATTGGAATACAAAAAGAATTCACTATAAAGATGAAAATGGGATTGTAAAAACTGATTCAATACTAATAATACTTCAAGATTCTATTCATGAAAGATATTTTGTTCAACCAATTATAGGACCTATTACATCACACTTCGGATACAGAAGATATCGATTTCATTATGGGACAGATATAGACTTAGTAACTGGTGACCCCGTAAAGGCGGCAATGGATGGAATGGTTAGGATTACTACCTATGAAAGAGGTTTTGGAAGAGTAATTGTAATAAGACATCCTAATGGATTGGAAACTGTATATGCTCATTTATCGAAAATAAAAGTAGACACCAATCAGATAGTTAAAGCAGGAGAAGTAATTGCCTTGGGAGGTAATACAGGTAGATCAACAGGAAGTCATCTCCATTTTGAAATTCGTTATCTTGGTAAAGCAATAAACCCTGAAACTATTATTGATTTTAAACACGCAAGACCAATAAATAATAGATTTTATCTTACAGATAACAATTTTAGATACCTAAATAGAATAGTTGCTAATAAAAACGCTAAATTTCATTACATAAGAAGCGGCGATACTTTATCTGCTATTTCAAGAAAATATCATACTACAATAAGTAAATTATGCTACTATAATGGAATTAATCAAAGTGCAATATTGCAAATTGGCCAGAAATTAAGGGTCAGGTAAAGTTAATAAGAAAAGGCTAAACATAAATCGGTCGTTCCTGACCAATTAAAGGATAAAGAGGAGAAAGAAAAATCTATATCTTTGCAGCCTTAAAATCAAGAAAATAATAACAACTTAATATAATAGTATTATGGCAAAAACAACAATTGGCTTAAACTGGAAAGGTAAAATGACCTTTGATGCAGAAGTAAATGGACATATAATTCCCATTGATGCTGATGCAGCTGTTGGAGGAGAAGATAGAGGCCCTCGCCCAAAACCACTTACTTTAGTTTCTCTTGGAGGATGTACAGGAATGGATGTAGTTTCTATTCTCGATAAAATGCGAGTAAAATTTGAAGACCTTAGTGTTGACGTAACTGGTGAACTTACTGATGAGCACCCTAAATATTTCAATAAAATCACAATTACTTATACTTTTACTGGTAGCAATTTACCATTAGATAAAATAGAGAAAGCTGTAAACTTATCACAAGACCGCTATTGTGGTGTTACTGCAATGCTCAATAAAGTAGCAGAGATTTCTCACGAGATCATTCTTAAAGAGAACTAGAGGAATTAATAATATTTCTTTAGAAGCTGAATAGAAAGTATTTTGTGTGCCTAATGGTTTCATGAGAAAGCTCCGATGTAGATTTAATATTTTTTTCAGAAGGAATCGTCATCATCACAATCATTATCACGGAGATCGCCACGGTGGAGGAAATACAGTAATAATTAATAATAATAACAATACTTATAACAATTATAGTAAGACAAGGAATACTTCCAATACTGTAAAATAAGAATAAAAGCGAAGGTAAATATAAGAATAATAATGCGGCAAATCGCCATCTAATAAACAGTCAACCAAACCATCAACAAGACCAAGCAACAAGCCTACTGGTAGATCAGCAGGAAAAGGGAGAAGACGATAAAAATACGTTCTGTAATAAATAGGGCTCTAATCAGTCTGCAAGACCCATCATGGAGTCCTATTTATTGAACTAAATCCACCAAGTGGGATAAGCCCTTCTCACAATCCTCAGAAACTGGTTTAAAATCAATATAGCACTCTTTAAATTAATAAGTGTCGGCGTCGCTTAAAACGACACTAAAGCTATCCTTATTATATTCTTAAAAAATCTTCCTGAAACATCTCTTTCTTTTATGCTGAATATGTTCGTAATTTTTCCAGTTTTTAATAGCTCTGTCATTGGTTTCGAAGATACCAGTTGTCTCTATGTATTTCAGCCCTTTTTCGGCCATTGCATTTTGTAATTCTGCTTGAAGAACTACTGCTGCTCCTGTTGAATGATACTCTTTAAGTACAGCTGTAAGCATCTGATCAACTGTATCTATTCCATTACCTTTTAAAGCTTTCATAATATGTACAATTCCCAAAGGGAAGAGCTTCCCCTTAGCTTTTTGCATAGCTATAGAAAGGCTTGGCATTCCTAATATAAAACCTATTATTTTATCATCTTTCTCCACCATTTTTATAAACTTAGGGTTAAGAATCTGAAGATATTTATTAGCATAGAAATCGGCTAGTTTATCATCAAACTTAGACACAAAAGGAAGCACATCGAAAGAGCCATTTAATATATCAAAAACTTGGTGTATGTATGGTTTTAATTCATCTGCCGAACTAAAATGCTTAACTGTAATTCCATAGCGTTTTTTGATAAGCTCTGCACCTCTTGAAGCTTTTGATATTGCTCTTTCACCAAGAGTTAGCCTAAATTCTACCCAATCAATTTCTTTTTCATAGTTCTGAGCTTCAATCAACTTTTGGTAATATGGCATATGATATTCGCTGGCAATAGAAGGAAGATATTCAAAACCTTCTATCAACATACCTTGATGATCAAGATTATTAAATCCAAGAGGGCCGTAAACTCCAACCATTTCTTTACTTTTAATCCATTCTTCAGCAGTTCGTAGCAACAGAGCTGCTACTTCAGCATCATCAATACATTCGAAACGAGTAAATCTACCCATTTTCTCATTACGCTCTTCATTATACTTATGATTGATGATTGCTCCTATTCTACCAACAACTTTCCTGTCTTCCAAAACAATCCAAAACTTAGCATCACAAAACTCAAAAGAAGGGTTAGTTTCTGATTTCAATGCTTTTATCTCATCGTCTTTGATAGGTGGCACCCACATTTTCTCATTCTTATACAAAGTAAATGGGAAATCAACGAAATTTTTTATATCGGATTTTTCAACAACTTCTCTTAATTCAACTCTCATAGGTAGTTATTTTCATTAATTGATGAACAAAAATATCAAATATATTGAAGTAAACAACAAATTAAAGCTCTAAGTTATGAGCTATGAGCTATGAGCTATGAGTTATGGGTTCTGGGTTCTGGGTTCTGGGTTTAAAAAACTATTAACAAAAAAAGCCCCTAAAAGGAGCTTTTTTATAAATTTTTATTATAGCTAATTACTCAGCCGTAACACCAGCTTCATGTAACATATATGCTACCGCTTCTTTCACTTCATCATCAGTGAAAGTTGCCATACCACCTTTAGGAGGCATAGTACCAAACTCACCAGTATAACCAGCAATAGCATTATTATTAATAGTTTCCATGCCTTTAGCAGCAGTTGCTTCCCAACGAGCTTTATCGTCTAATTTTGCGGC
>Ga0164318_10003991_pt1 | contig 14082 bp, 8 predicted proteins | sample GuaBasSedimGuay9_FD_113734 | JGI IMG/M metagenome (GOLD analysis project Ga0164318, IMG submission 113734) | Subseafloor sediment microbial communities from Guaymas Basin, Gulf of California, Mexico - Guay9, Core 4571-4, 0-3 cm | ecosystem: Environmental > Aquatic > Marine > Hydrothermal vents >...
CTTCCCGGATCCTCCGGAGCCGTCATCATACGGGTTGTTGTGCTGCGTGTTCGAATCACCCGGCTGTGCGACGAAATCGTCGATGCAGCGGTGGAACTTGATGCCATCGTAGAAACCGGTGGAGGCAAGGTCCACGAAATTCTGCGTGGTGATGGGGGTCATGTTGTCGTAGAGTTCGAACTTGATCGTGCCCCATCCCTCGACCTCTATCACCGCGATCCGGTTGGGTCTGCCTATATCCTGTGGCTCGGTATAGATCACCCCTTCCTCGTCACCGGAGCCGGCTGAAGATGTGCGATCTCCCGATATCTCGAACATGGTTCCCGTCACGGACGGTATGATGAGGGACATGATCGCAACCATGACGGCTGCAAAGTGAAGGGGAGGCTCATGTACCATGAACGGGCAATGAACGCGGAAGGTAAATATCTTTTGAGGTCAGCCGCCCTGACGCTGCCTGTTCCTGAAGTACTCCCTCTCCTCCATCAGATCCTCGAGAAGCTCCTTCAGCTTCCATGAGATGTTGCGCTCGGTGGGAGTGCAGAATATCGGCCTCCCCCCTTCCAGGGAGGGGAAACCGTCCATGGATGCATGAATACGGGGACCGTCGAATCCCAGGAACATGACCACCCTGGGGTCCTCAAGCTCGATGAACGTGTCGTAACCCTCATCCTCGAGGATGTCCCCCACGATGTCCTCTTCCCTCCCCGAACCTGATACCAGGGCCACCTCCTCTCCGTTGATCCGCTCCAGATATTCCCTGATCTCGAGAGCGGCCTCCTTCGAGAAACCGTAGACCATCACACCTATCTCCGCCATGCCCGGATGAATGCGGTCATGATAATTATAATTGCATCATTTCGACCGACGCTACCGATTTGCTGTTATACGAGTATGGTCTTTCCGATATCATGGCCCCCGAGCCAGTCATCGAGATGAGGAAGCTCACGAAATATTACGGGAGATCCAGGGGGATCATCGATGTTGACCTCATCGTGGAAAGGGGCGAGGTGTTCGGATTCCTTGGACCCAACGGTGCGGGAAAATCCACGACCATCCGGACCATACTGGATTACATCAGGCCAACCTCCGGTTTCGCAAGGGTCAACGGAATGGACCCGCAGAAGGAGGGGGCGAAGGTCCGGAGATCCGTGGGATATCTGCCGTCCGATTTCGAAACCTATCACGGCATGACCGCAAGGAAGTATCTCAGGACCCTCCTTTCCATGATGGAATACCGGGGCAGGGACAGAATAGAGGAGCTTGCGGAGAGGTTCCAGCTGGACCTCGACAGGAAGATCAAGGAGTTCTCCAGGGGGAACAGGCAGAAGGTCGGTCTGGTATCCGCCTTCATGCATTATCCTCTCCTGGTGATACTGGACGAGCCTACAACGGGGCTTGACCCGCTGATGCAGCAGGAGTTCTACAATCTGGTCCATGAGGAGAAGGAGGCGGGAAGGACCGTCTTCCTCTCATCCCACATTCTCGCGGAGGTGGAGGCAATATGCGACAGGGTGGGGATCATAAAGGAGGGCAGATTGATTGTGGTGGAGGCGATGAGGTCCTTCAAGGAGAAGACCGGGAAGATAATGCAGGTCAGGTTCGATCGCGAGGTGGACCCGTCACTGTTCTCATCCATCAGGGGGGTGGCCCATGTCGAGGTCCCGGAACCCGCTGAACTGACGATCACGGTGTCCGGCAACATCGACGCGGTCATCAAGGAGCTGGCCAGACACACCGTTCTCGAGCTGGATTACGAGGACATGTCCCTGGAGAGCCTCTTCCTGAAATACTACGAGAAGGAGCTTCCGAACAGAAGGAAAGCGGATGCCGCAGGGGGGGCGGCCGCATGAAGCTCCCGCTCTTTGCCGCATCCCTTTCCAGTTCCAGAATGTCCACAATCATCTACTGCGGTGTTCTGGTCTTCTACGGCATCATGATAATGTCCGCCTTTCCGTCGGTGATGGAGACCGCAAGCGACCCTTTCGCCGAGAACAACGGCGCCACCATCACGGAGAAGGGGAAGATTGACGGCGTTCCGGTCTACAATCTCACGTGGCACACTCAGGCAGGCGTTCTCACGCACTTCGCACTGGGATTCTCCGGCAACATCTCCCTTGCCGACCTGATGCAGGGATCGTTCGACGCCGATGGCATGGACTGGGACATGATAGAGGGATTCCTCGAGGAACGGCCCGGAATATCCGGGATGCTCTCCGACCAGGGCTCGGAACGACCCAAGGAACCCATGGCACTCGACGAGAACGGGACCTCCCTGCTGTATCTCGGTGAGGGAACATATGTCAGATTCGTCAATACACCGGGATCGACGATCTTCATTGCCGTTCTCGTCCCCGAGGACGGGAACCTCTCGAACGCCACGATCAAGGGCCCGGTCATGCTGGGAAATCTGGATGTTGTCACCGGTTTTGATGAATACATCAAGGACAATCCGTTCGTGGAGGGGGTCATGGGAGGTGCTGTTGTGGATTTCACTCATGTCAGGGGATACATCTCCCTGGAGTACTTCTCCATGTGGCCCCTGTTCCTCGTAATCTTCATTGCCATCAAGACATCCGGCATCGTGTCCAAACACGTGGAGGATCGCTCCATGGACATCCTGCTTGCAACGGGTTATTCGAGGACAAGGTTCCTCAACGAGAAGATGCTGCTTGTCCTTGTCAATCTCGCCCTTGTCCTGATCTTTGCCTTCCTCGGACTGCTGCTCGGAGCGATAATGATCGGAGAGACCTTCCCCCTCGGGGGAATGATCTTCTCCTTCCTTGACTCGATACCGCTGGCACTTGCGTTCATCGGCCTGTCGCTCCTTGTGTCCGTTCTCGTGGACGAAGGGGGAAAGGCGATCGGGGTCGTCATGGGTCTCGTGGTGGGGGAATACATCCTGCTCATTGTTGCGAACCTTGCAAGCTGGGGCTCCACCCTTGAATGGTTCACACTCTTCTCCTATTCGGACCCCTACAGGGCGATGATCGACAACTCACTTGATGCGGTGAACGTCATCGTACCCCTTGCGGTGGCATTCGTTTCCATCACCCTTTCATATATTCTGTTCAACCGGAAGGAGATCCACGCCTGAGATGAGGGACTCAATCCGTCCTCAGAGGATCCTCTCCTCCATGAATGAACCAACGATGTGTATCATCTCATCCTTCACGGTGTATTCCACCCAGTCGCGTGAGAGGACCTTCCGGGAGAAACCCTTCAACCTGAGGGTGTTCTTCATCTCGTCCTCCCTGAGTTCGATTATGCCGTCCATCAGATACTCCACCGAATTCACGGTGGACTCCGAATGGACCCCCGCCGCGATGTCGAGGACGTTCGTGAACCTGTAGCTCTTGGACCTTGCTATCAACACCTGCAGGAACTTCATCAGGTCCTGCCCTTTGACCTGCGATATGAGGGGCGAGAGGGAATTGATGACGAGAAGACCCCCGTGATATGTCTTCACCAGCTCCTCCTGGACGAATACAAGATCGTTCTGGAACCTGAGGAAATCCTCCTCATCATTGATGTTGAATATGCGATGTCCCTCCTTGAGCACCCTGTCATCGCTGTGCTTGGAGAAGAGATCGTACATCCTGATCAGTCCCTCCCTGTTGAAACGTTTGAACTGGGGGACCTTCTTGATTATGCCCTTCACCACCTCCTTCATGGCCCTGTTGGAGGACACGTAGATCACGGGCACACCCTTCTTCAGGGAGGAAGCGATCAGCTGGTCCAGGAGAATCTCCTTTCCGCAGAATGGAGGGCCCTGGATGAGGACAGTGTCTCCCATCGTGATCCCGCTGCCAAGAAGCTGGTCAAGCCTCCTGGAGCCGGTTTCTATGCAGGAGATGTTCCGGGAATCCGTGATGAGGGATTTCTTCGGTCTCCCGGCCTTCATCTTCCTTATGTAGAACTGGGCTTCCTTGTTGCCCGGGTCCTGGGCAAGGACCGCCCTGTACAGCTCCCCCGCGGTCTCCAGGTCTCCCATCCTGTACGATTTCTTTGCAAGGTCGAGTATTTTCCTCAACCCCGATGATCCGCCCTTTCCGTCAACCGCAATATTCCTTCCGCAAACGGGACACACGGTCCTTCCGCGTTCCGGATCGATGCGTATCATGGATCTGCAGTGGGGGCATCTCCTGGTCGGCAGTTGGGTCTCCCTTTCCTTCTTGCTCAGGTCGAAGGACCTGTCAAGGGGTCTTGCCTCCTCCCTGACCGAGTGATGCAGTGTTATCATCTCCGGCGGTTTCGGTGGAGGACCGGGGGCCGCAGCGTCCCTTGATTCCAGCTCCTCCTCCGACCTGATGTATTCGACGGATCCTCCCATCACCTCCCCCTCTATGACCTCTTCCGGTCCCTCCCCCTCCTCCTCGATATCCGCCTCCTCGATGGACTCCACCACCTCCTCAGGTCTTCTCTCGCTGATTATGTTCTCGAATGTATCATCATCGACCCCGAGCCGGTCCTTGAGAACCCTGAGCAGTGCCATCTCGTCGTCGGATATCACTCCATCCTCCCAGGCCTGGTCCACTGATGTGCGGAGGATATCGGAGATGAGTTCCTCGTTGAACACCGCATCCGATTCCGCCGGGCCAACTTCCTCCCATTCAACGGCGTCCCATATCTCATCCTCCTCTTCATCATCTTCCTCGATGATCACCGCTTTTTTCACTTTCCTGCCGGGGACCTTCAATCGGACACATCCATTGCACGGGGTTCAATCCCTCGGAGGAAGGATTTACCCTCATAAGAATTAAAGTTTACCTTCAAAGAAGCCCGGAAGGTCAGAAATGACGTTCTCCGCCGGTTGCATGTCCGGGATCTCATCCAGAAAATGCCTTGCCCGCCTGTCGATTATGAAGGCGTATCCCCTCTCATTCTCGGAACGTATCATCCGCCCGACAGCCTGGAGAAGTCTCCTTGCGGCCGGGGCGTGAACTGTGTATTCCCAACCCTTGCCGAACCTGACATCGTAGAAGGAGGCGAGGGCCCTCTGCCTTGCCGTGGGTTTGGGGTAGGGTATGCCAACTATGACGACGACCTCCAGGGTCTCTCCCGGAAAATCCATGCCCTCCGAGAGCCTCCCCCCGATCACGGACATCAGGACACCCCCCCTGCTGTTCCGGAAATCGCCTGCAAGCTCCATCAGCTCGCCCTGCGGCGATCTTCTTATCTCGACGAACATCTCCCTTTCGACATCCAGGCTCGGGGACAGTGTTGTGCCGTCTTCGAGCTCACTCGAACCCATGACGGCGGAAAGCGTGTCGAAGGAGGGAAAGAAAACGGCCGTATTCCTTCCCTTCGAGGCTTTCAGCACCTGTGCAAGCCTGTCCCTTATCCTGGGAAGCATTTCCGGATCCCTGGAGAGCACCTCGTGGCTTGTTGTGAGCTCGTTATCGAAGACGATCCGCCTGTTGCACGCAGGGAATGGAGGGGGGAGCTTCACAAGGGGGATGTCCTCCGGAAGACCTATGGTGTCCCTGTACTCGTTGAGGGGGGACAAGGTGCCGCTCATATGCACGGAGGAATGGACCGCGGACAGCACGCCGGTGATTATGGAGGGGTCCATGGCATATGCCTCCAGGGAGAGATCCCCGCTCCTTCCACCCTTCACTATCAGCGGGGAGAAGCTGTCGAACTCCAGCTCCTGCCATGTCAGATAGAACGAGGCCACCCTGTGTATATACGAGCGCGGAAGCTTCCCCCGGGCCTTCCTGATATCCTGTATGGCCTGACCGTGATGCATCATCTCCGCTGCCATCTGTTCCAACCTGTTGGAATTCGTCCTGAAGAGCATCATCATGGTCTCGCTCAATGCGGAGGGCGGTACGAGACCGTCCTCATCTATCAGGTACTCCTCGGCTATACCGGACAGGGCCCCGAGGCACATATCGAGAAAGTCCCTTATCGTATGGAGCTTCCCTATCCTGTGATCCCCCATTGACTCCACCTCGGCCAGCGCAAGTCTGACCGTCCCCGTGGATATGGATATGGATGACAGCTCCCTTGCGAAAGATGCGAGATTGTGGGCCTCGTCCACGACCACTATGAGGTCCTCGAGAGAACACCCCATCCATTCGAGGAGCCTTCTCCTGATGAAGGGGGCAAGGAAGTAGATGTAGGGGGCGGTCACAAGTACCGCTTCCGGGAGCAGCGCCTTGGTCACCTCGTAGGGACAGATGCCTATCCTCAGGCATTCCGTGACCAGCTCCTCCGCTGTCGGGCATGTCCGGGCCGCCCATCTTCTCATCTCCATCCCGTCATCGAGGAGGTAGGCCGAGAAGAACCTGCACTCCGGCCCACCCTGCGGTCTGCCCATCATCCTTGAAGTTGTGTTCTTCTTCCTCTCCGAGCACATCTTTGAAAGTTCATCGGGGGTTCCCGTGATGAACTCCGCCTCCTCGGAGGTCAGGGGGCACATGTTGTTCCTTCCCTGGAGGGCAACGCATATACCCCTGCCCGGCCCCCCCTCCCAAGGACCGACATCGCGCACCTGCCCCGATATCCCGTCATCCTCGAGTCCGTCCATCTCCGAATTGATCTCCCTCAGCACCTCCTCGTAAACATCCGCGGGAGCCGGGGGGGGATTCGGGGACGGCAGTTCTCCGTCTCCGGCCTTCTTCCTTATCCTTCTGAACTCCTCAACGACCTGCTTCTGCTGGGAATTGGTCCTCGTGAGATAGAGAACCCTCTTCCCGTGCACGTAGGCGTGGTGAATCGAGGGTACCAGGGCCGAAATGGTCTTTCCGGACCCTGTACCGGCCTCCAGAACGATGTGTCCTCCGTCCCTCAGGGTAGTTTCAATATTCCTCACGATATCCTTCTGGATCGCCCTTGCCTCGTAGGGAAAAAGGTCCATGGCCGAGCCTGTCATCATCCGACCACTACCCGAAGGTTGCTTATTAGAAGGGAGGGGGGAGGGGACCTCGAAACATTCAATAAAAAATCGAACACGAATGACGATACAATCGTATCCGAACTCTCAACTCCCACCCCCCGAGGTGTGATGGGAAAAAGGAATTGAGGTGTATCTAAAGAGACAAACGACTGGAGGCTTTGAATTTCATATATGATGAAAGATTGATATGCGAGGTATGGAATGTCGGGCGGAGGGTCCGATATGAGGATGAAGGTCATCTGCGGAGATCCCGAATGCAGGGAGGAATTCTTCGTTGACAGCAGCGAACCGGTATGGGAATGCCCCGGATGCGAGAGGACCATAATCAACAGGAACTATCCCTTCCTGTCGGCAAAGCTGATGCAGGCAAGGATAGACGGGGACGATGCGGACTGGAAGGTCAGACTGTCGGAGATCGCCGTCGAGGCAAGGACGGAAATATCCAAAAGAAAGGGCGGCGCCTCCGCGGATATCTCGTTCATCGATGAGGCACTGGAGGAACTCGAGAAGGACCTTCCCAACGAGGAATACCGAAAACTGCATGATATGATACTGCAGAAGGCAAGGGAGCTCGTTCTGGAGCTGGAGAGGGGATCCTAGCTGTTCTCTATCCTCTTCTTTTCCTCGGGAGTTATCAGGCTCGAGGACTGCACCGCACCCCCTGTGGAGAGAACGTCCGGCTGCGAGGGCGCGGGTGGATTGGCGGTTCCCTCCAGCGGCTTGGGCCGGGTATAGGAGATGTACTCCTGGAGCTCCCTCTCGTACTCATCTATCTCCTCTTTTATGAGTTCCATCTGATGGGATTGCTTTTCGTGTTTGGAGCCTATCCCCAGCAATTTCTTAAAGGAATCCAACATCTTGAAACCCCCTGGTAATGGAATACATATTCGCTAATACACTATATCTAATTTGTTGAAGGGGTTGGCCTTAACGCTCGGATCATAACATCATGTGACGATCTCGTCCAATCTTTCCTCCTCGAGGGCCCTCCTCACCTCCATCGCAAGTCTTCTGCCGGTGGAGACCGGTTTCCTCCAGAGCGAGTTCCCGTAGGGATGGCCCACCCACATGTGAACATTGGTGCCTCCGCCTATCCTCGGCGCCACGTCATATATGTAGAAGTTGAGGTCCTTGTCAACGCAGGTCTGAAGACAGAAAGGCCCGATGATGCCGGGATCGTAATGCCTCTTGGAGGCATCGACGAACTTCTCCGCCATGGCGAACACCTTCTCCAGCAGGGACTCGCGGAGGGTGGCCGAATTGTGGCCGCATACCGTGTATTCCGGAAGTATCTGCTCCTCGTTGAGGCTCATCTGCTGGGGCGCCGGCAGCCTTACATGGCCGTCAAGGGACGTCTCGAACCTCCAGTCCACACCCAGAAGCTCAAGCGGGGACATCTCCTCCTCGAGGGGAGAATAGAAGAAATCGAAGTTGAACACCGGACCTATCACGTACCTCTCGATCCTTGCGGTGTCCAGGGTCTCCCGGTCTATCACTCCCTGGGCGATCAGCTTCTCCGATTTCTCCCCGAATTCCTCCGGAGAGGAGCATGTGAAGAAGCCCCTCTCCAGCTTCTTCTGCTTGTGGTGAAGCTTCACTATGGAGAGCTCATCTATCCTGTCGGGATCCTCTATTCTCTCGGGGAAGGGGAGTCCAGCCTTTTCCAGAAGCCAGTAGTAGCTCTGCTGCTCCTCCCTCTCCTCGCTTCTGAGCATGTTCCTGGACCCGAACATGGGAACCTCGAATTCGTTCTCGATCGCCGTTATGTCAACGTAGGATGTGAAGGAACGGTTGGGAACCCACACAACGGAGTTGTTCCTCATCCATGACTGCCACCTCTCATCCATGACCTCCCTGAACCTGTCGAGAACGATTGGTTCGTCGACCATACCCCGGAGCAGCCTGCCGTCAGGGCTCCTCTGGGCCCTGAAGTAACGGGCATAGGTCCGTTCCCTTCCCTTCTGGCAGAAGGCGACGGTCCTGAAACCCTCCTCCACCGCCCCGTCGCAGGTGTCCAGCGCCGAGTGCGATGCAACGACACCGATCTTCGCATTCTTCGTATCATATCTTCCTGCCAAATCCTGTATCCTGCTCCTATCGATCACGGACGGACCCCCTGATGCGACCCCATTGTAAGGCACCATTTAACCTTTTTCCATCATCACCGGACGAAGGTCATCAGGGACACACGATGGACGTGATATCCAGATACTACTCTAATCCCGGGACAGCCGGGACCGGAGGGGAAGCTGTACAAAAAATGATATATATATCTGGAGGGTGAAATCAAATAGTTGCACGGGATTGTTCCGATATATTGAGGAAACGATAATTCCGGCTCTTCGGGAGGCATAATGCTGAGGTTCGAAACCGTCTTCTCCGCAGCCGCCATCCTCCTCCTGCTGCTCGTGTCGCTGTCGAACCTCTACGACCCCGTCACCCGGGACCAGATGTACACACGGGAGCTCGACACCTCGGGTACCGGCAAGGTGCCCGGTATAGACTCCGACGGGGACGGCCTCCGTGATACCGACGAGGACCTCAACAGGAACGGAAGGATGGATTCCGGCGAGTCCTCCCCAACGGACCCCTACAATGCCGATACCGACGGGGACGGTCTGTACGATGGAGACGAGTACGATCTCATGAAGGACCGCTGCGTGAACCTCTCGTCGGCCCCCAACTGGATCGGGAGGTTCTCGTCGGACCGGGACGAGATGAGGACCATGCTCATATCGCTCTCCCCCACGGCGGACCTCGACCATGACGGTCTGGTCAACATCATGGACCCGGACTCGGACAACGACGGACTGCTGGATGGATTCGAGGTGGAGAACGGCCTGGACCCCATGGACCCGGACTCGGACGGGGACACCATACCGGATGCTCTCGACGACAATCAGGGGATCGTCATCGATGCGGACATGGACGGAATGGACGATGACTGGGAGGATTACTACGGGATCGATCTCCCGGGTGAGGATACCGACTCGGACGGTATCTCGAACATCGACGAGTTCGAAAATGGAAAGAACCCCCTCCATATGGACAGCATACCGGGTCACAAGGGAACCTTCTCCCAGGATGAACTGCTGGATCCCAAGGATCCGGAGACCGTGCATTTTGCAGCAGAAGGGTTGGGACCAAGGTATGTCAGGATGACCGTTCTGGACACCTACAATACGGGAAAATGGAGCAAGGGCCCCTCATATACCCCATCCCCCACAATTATGAACGGAAGCAGGACTGTCGACATCGACCTTAACGGGGCATGGTGGGGAGAACTGCCAACCCCACCCGGTTCCATCTCTCCCGAAAGGTCCTATCCGGTGGACATATACCCTCACAGGGAACGGGAGATCCCGGAGTTCAGGGGAAGCTCCCTCTACAGCAGCGTCCCGGTCAGGGGATACACCGTGAAAGTTCGGGAGATGACAATCGACCCCTCTCTCGTGCTCGGCTCGAACGGATCCGCCTCTTCCCCTGCCATCAACACCCAGGTCCCCTCGACAATGAGATCAGAGGTCTGGGATCTGGCCGGAAAATGGGAGGGGAGCGGCGAAAGCGACGGGGAGAAGGCCATGTCCGCTGCAAGGGCCCTTGCTTCCAGATGCGTGTACTCTTCCGAGTCCACATTCGGATCCGTGAATTCGGACCCGATCTACACCTTCCTCTTCCTGACCAGGAGAGGAAATGCTCTCGATTTCTCTTCTGCATTCGTGATGATAATGCGCATGTACGACATCCCTGCCAGGGTGGTGGTGGGTTATGCGCTGGGGGAGGAGGACAACGGAACAAGGATCTTCAGAAGGGGGCACATACATGCCTGGGCCGAGATAGAACTGGAGGATATCGGATGGGTCCAGTTCGAGGTAACACCCCCGTCCCTGGAAGCGCACGGAGGATCCGGGATAAGGGCCGACGGCAGGGACCCGCTCGTAATGGGCCCCCGCGGAGGGGATGGCGGAGGCACCCTTCAGGGAACATCCACCTCGGACCTGGAACCACTTGGCGATATCGACGGGGACGGGCTCACGAATCAGGAGGAGTCGGAGCTGGGGACTGATCCCCACCTTGCCGATACGGACGGGGATGATCTGGAGGACGGAAAGGAGGTGAACCTGTTCGGGACGGACCCTCTCCACCGGGACAGCGATTCGGACGAGCTTTCGGACGGGGAGGAGGTCAATCTCTATCTGACCGACCCGATGAACAGGGATACCGACGGCGGGGGGCTCCCCGACGGAATGGAGGTCCACTACCGCCCCCATCCGCTGGATCCCCTGGACATGAAAGATGACGTCTCCATCAGCGACCCCGACAGGGACGGGCTAGACCATGGAATGGAGGCACTTTACGGAACGTCCGAACTGAACGCCGATACGGACATGGATGGCCTCATGGACGGGGAGGAGGTGTTCTCATACGGAACCTCCCCCCTTCACACGGATACCGACAATGACACAATTCCGGACCTCGTGGAAACCCTGGGGAGCCGTACGAATCCCACTTCCCCGCTGCTGAAGGACACCGACGGGGATGGACTCTCTGACCTTGAGGAACTGAAAAGGGGCACGGACCCCAGGACCGTGGATACCGACAGGGACGGAATGTCCGATGCGGAAGAGGGGGAGATGGATACGATCCCGCTCGACCCGGATACGGACGGGGACGGACTCCTCGACGGCATGGAGAACGAGAGGGGGACGGACCCTCTTGTCAGGGATACGGACGGGGACGGGCTCGACGACGGTATGGAGATCTGGTTCGGGATGAACCCGCTGACACCGGACCGGGAAAAAGCTCCACCCGACATGGACAGCGATGGGATCTCCGATGTGACCGAACCGTTCCACGGAACGGACCCCCGGTCCAATGACACGGACGGGGACGGACTGCCGGACGGCATGGAGGCGTTCATGCTGCATACCGACCCCACCAGCAGCGATACCGACGGCGACGGGCTCTCCGATTCGGATGAGCTGTTCGCGATCTTTTCCAATCCGCTCAACAACGATACCGACGGCGACGGGCTCACGGACGGGGAGGAGCTGAAGTCCGGAACGTCTCCCGTGCTTTCTGACCACGACAGGGATGGGGTCCCGGACGGAAGGGAGCTCCTGATCGGGACGGACCCCGGGCTTCCGGACACCGACCGGGGTGGACTCCTGGACGGTGTGGAGCTGATCCTTGGAAAGGATCCCCTGGATCCCGATGACGATCTGCCGTTCATAATGGATTCCGACGGGGATGGACTCTCTGACCTTGAGGAACTGAAAAGGGGCACGGACCCCTCCTCCCGCGATACCGACAGCGACGGATTGACCGACGGGGAAGAGATATTCCTCTTCGGTACGGACCCGCTGGATGACGATTCGGATGGGGACCGGGCGGCGGATGGAAGGGAGGTCCACTCGCTGTTCACCGATCCGCTGGAAGAGGATACCGACGGCGACGGACTGGTGGACGGAAGGGAGGCGGACGACTGGGGGACCGACCCCCTGATGAACGATACGGACGGGGACGGGCTCATGGACGGGGAGGAGGTCCTGACCGGCTCCGTACCTTACGAAACCGACCCGAACGTGGTCGATACGGACGGGGACGGTCTATCCGATGGATTCGAGGTCCTCTTCGACCTTGATCCGGAAAGAGAGGGGATACAGGGCACTGATCCTACCGACCCGGACACCGACGGAGGCGGTGCCGGGGACGGGACCGAGTTCGAGAATGGCGGCGACCCCCTCGATCCTGACGATGATCCGATGTACATCGATACGGACGGGGACGGACTGCTGGACCGGGAGGAGGACAGGAACGGGGACGGTTTTCTGGATGCCAACGAGACGGACCCGGGAAACAGGGACACCGACGGGGACGGACTGCTCGATTCATACGAGGTGCGGGGAAGCCTGTCGAACGTGACCGATCCCAGAAACCCCGATACCGATTCCGATTCGATAAAGGACGGAGAGGAGGTCTTCCCCGGGGAGGATGGATTCGTCACGGACCCCACATCCAATGACACGGACGGGGACGGACTGCTCGATCCGGATGAGATATCGGGCTCACTCGGGTGGAAGAGCGACCCGACCGAGAGGGATGGGGACGGGGACGGACTCGGGGATTACATCGAGATCTTCGACCTCGGAACGGACCCTCTCGATGTTGACACGGATTCCGACGGCCTTCCGGACGGCTGGATAGACGGATACAACGGAAGGCCCCTGAACGGACTGAGGGACCTGGGTGAGTTCGAGGACCGGAACCTTGACGGGTATATCGATCCCGGAGACTGGAACGACGGGGGAGGGCCGGGAGAGACCGACCCCCGGCTTCCGGATACAGACGGGGGCGGAGTGAGCGACGGCGGGGAGGTCCTCCATCTGCCCCTGCCCTTCAACCCCCTGGTTCCGATCGACGACATACTGATAAAGGACACCGACGGTGACGGGTTGACCGATGCCGAGGAGAACGGGACGGGATACCTGACGTTTTGGGACGACCCGGATTCCGACAATGACGGCCTTGCGGACGGGGAGATGACGGTCGTGATTGACGGTGTGGTCATGCCTGGTGAGCTCTCACCCCACAACGGGTATCCGGCCACGGACCCCCTGAACCCGGATACCGATGGCGACGGGGTTCTCGACGGCATGGAAGTGAACAACGGAACGGACCCCACAAACCCGGACACCGACGGGGACCATCTATGGGACGGGGAAGATACCATCGGCCCCGATATGAGGCCCCATGCGGGAGAGCTTTCATCCCATAACGGATACCTTCCCACCGACCCGCTGGACCCGGATTCCGACGACGACGGCCTCCTTGACGGGAAGAACCTCATACTTCCGAACGGCGAACAGGTCCTGGGAGAGATCGATTACGGGTGCAACCCCCATTCGGCGGATACCGACGGCGACGGCCTGACGGACCTCTTCGAGGTGACAACATACTACAATTTCAGCAAGGGTGTGGATTGGGAGGGGCTTCCGGACTTCACGGACCAGAAGAGGACGAACCCCATCGACCCAGATACCGATAACGGGGGAATGAATGACGGGGGAGAGGTGCAGGCGGGTCTCGATCCGCTGGACGGGACGGACGATGATTACCTGATAGATTCGGACGGGGACGGTCTCACGAACGGTCAGGAACGTGAAGAGATCTTCTTC
>Ga0164318_10003992_pt1 | contig 14080 bp, 13 predicted proteins | sample GuaBasSedimGuay9_FD_113734 | JGI IMG/M metagenome (GOLD analysis project Ga0164318, IMG submission 113734) | Subseafloor sediment microbial communities from Guaymas Basin, Gulf of California, Mexico - Guay9, Core 4571-4, 0-3 cm | ecosystem: Environmental > Aquatic > Marine > Hydrothermal vents...
TCTACATCCATACCACATTTCACTCAAGCACAAAAAGCAACTATAGTTGATGTCACATATAAAATTTTCGAAGATGATTTTGAATCAGGTAATTTAACTAAATGGACCATTGCTGATTCTGGATGGAATATTGTAACTGATATAGTAAAACAAGGTAGCTATGCAGCAAAAGGAATAGATAGTTCAACATCTGATGCACCTGATCTAATAAAAGATTTATCTAATTATTCTTATGGAATATATCAAGGATGGTTTAGATTTGCAGAAAATAATTCTTGGCATTATCCAGCTATTCCTTCAACAACTCCTAATGGAGCAAGCTTATATGCAGTAGTTGCAAAAAATGATGGACATTTTGGATATTATGATAAAGATGCAGGAATTTATAAAAATTATCCCATTGATACTACATATACTAGTAACATATGGTATAATATTACATTAAAATGGGATTCTGGTACATTTTGGGTTTGGATAGATGGAGAACTAAAAACACCAAATGGTATAACAGTAAGTGCTTATGATGGCAATCCATGGACAGGTATAGATAAATTAAGAATTTTACCTTCTGCATCATCAACCACAGGAACTATGTGGATTGATGACATTAAAGTTAAAGGATATAGAGTATACAGTTTTACATTAGGACTAGGATATCCATATTAATATAATCTTATTGCTTCTAAATTTTTTGGAACTATTGTTTCTATTCTTAATATTTTATGGATAGCTCTTGCCAATTCAATAGGTTTTGAGTTATCACCATGACAAATTATGACTCTATCTGGTCTTGATTTTAATCTACTGACATAATTAATTAGTTGATTTCTATCAGAATGTCCAGATAGTCCATCAACAGTTACAACTTCCATTTCTAAATTCATAACAGAATTTTTTCCATTCTCATTTATTGGAATTTCTCTCCATCCTTTTTGTATTCTTCTACCTAAAGTCCCTTCAAATTGATAACCAACAAAAACTAAACTATTTTTCTTATCTTCGCCCAGAGCTTTAATATGTTCCATGATAGGTCCACCAACCAAACTACCAGAAGTTGATATAATTACACATGGTTTATCGTTCCATGCCTTTTCTCTATCTGTTTGTGTTGATATTTGTTTGAATATTTTATTTACAAATGGATTCTCATTATGAAATATTTTTCTTTCCATGTCTCTTGATAAATATTCTGGATATGCAGTATGTATTGCTGTAGCGTCCCAAATCATTCCATCTACATAAACAGGATATTCAAAATTATTATTTGATAATATACATGCAATTTCTTGAGCACGTCCAACAGCAAAACTTGGTATTAGACATATTCCATTTCTTGCCATTGTTTTTTCAACAATATTCATAAGATTTTTTTCAGCTTCTTCTCTTCTTGGCATTATATCATTTTGTCCACCATATGTAGATTCCATTATAAGTGTTTCCACTCTTTGAAATCCAGTAAATGCAGGATCAAATAATTGAGAATGTCCATACCTTAAATCACCAGTATAGACTATATTATGCATTCCTTGTCCCACATGTAAATGAACTAATGAACTTCCTAATAAATGTCCGGCTTGTTGGAATGTTAATCTTACATCAGGTCCAACATCAGAGACTTCGTCATAATCTAATCTTATAGAATGTTTAACTGCCTCTTTTACCCCCTTTGCTGTAAACGGTGGTTGAATACCATTTCTTTGTAAAACATCTATATAATCCAATGTTAGCATTGTAAATAAATCAAGTGTTGGATGAGTACAATAAAATGGACCATCATATCCATATTCATACAAATAAGGTATCATGCCCATATGATCTAGATGAGAATGTGATAATATAATTGCATCTAATTCATTTGGATCAAATTCTTTTGTATGTAAATAAGGAAATTGATTTCCTTCAGATGCACCTACGCTTATTCCACAATCCATTAATAATTTTGACTTTGGAGTCTCAACAAATATACAAGATCTACCAACTTCTCTAAATCCACCTAAAGCAATAACTCTTATCCATTTTCTGTTTGTTGTTCTTTCTGAAAAAATTTCTTTACCAACTTTATTCAAGAATTTTCTTCTCCATTTTGTTTCAGATAATAATAATTGACGGATGGATTTTACGACTTTTGATTTAATCTCAGGAACTCTTTCAATTCTTGGTACCCATAAAGTTTCATCCTTTATTTTTTTGAATGTTTCACCGCCTTTACCAATAACCAATCCAGGTTTTGCAGCACTTATTATAACTAAACTTCTTTCTGGTTCGAATTTTATATCTTAATTTCTGCTTCTTTAGGGACAATTTCTTTTATTTTTTTAATTGCCTCTTCTTGTGGCATACATAAACTACTATCTATTCTAACCTCTATTCTTTTCTTCAATGCTGAGACTGTTTCTTTAACTTGGTCAGATGCATCAGAAAAGAATACACTATCTTTAGTGTATACTACAATTTCGCATCCTTCCAATTCTATTCTATCTATTACTTCTTTTGGTAAACTCTCTTTTACTTTATTTAAAATTTCCATATAATTCTCCTTTTAAGGATGAGCTATTTCTGTTCTAATGGTATTTCAGTTTTTCTGAATCCATTTGCATCTATAACTGCAACATCTATCCCTTTTCCACCAGATGCTATATCTCTTTCTACAGCAGCTTTTATTGCTTTAATTGCTATTTCCTTTGCTTGATCTATTGTTAAATCTTCACGATATAAAGTTTCTAAAACTCCAAATGCCATTGGAGATCCAGATCCTGTTGAGAAAAATTTCTTTTCCTCTAGTTGGGATCCGTCTGAATGGAGTATAAATAATTGTGGACCATTTTTGTCATATCCGCCTAAAATTATTTGAACCAGATATGGGAAAAATGACCGTCTACCTTGATATAAAATATTGGATAATAAAATAGATGTTGCTTTTACAGTAATTTTCTTATTATTTTTAATTTCATATAGTTTTGCTTCAGCTGTTAAATATCTTACCAATGCCTGAATATCACCAACTGACCCAGCTTGTGTCATTCCAATATGTGGTAATATCTTAACTATTTTTGTATCTTCTTTTGAAGCAACCAAATAACCCATTGTTGCTTTTCTTTCTGCAGCTAAAACTACACCATCTTTACAAACAATTCCAACAGTTGTTGTACCTGTTTTTATCTCATTTTCCATCTTTACACCTCAGAATCAGGTTCTAAGAATAATATTAAAAAAATAGTTTATATATGTTTTGTTATCATTAATGAGAAATACAAATTTAAATTTCTTTTGGTTACTGATAATTGATTAAAATCATCTAATATTGTTTTGCAACATAGACAACTTCTTTACCTAAACCACCACACCATGCACATTTTCCAGTAGCTAATTCCTTTTTATCTGCCCTTGTCCCTCTTACTTTTCCACCTTGTGTCACATTTTGCATGTCTTTGGCACATACTTCTCTTCCACAAAAATTGATTCTAGCATATCCACCTTTTTTTATTATATCTATGACTTCTTTCCTAGACTTTGCATTATGAATATTATTTTTTAAAAATATAGTAGCTTTATTTTTCAAATTATCTAGAATCTCTTTTTCAAATTTTTTTAAAGTTTTAATTAAATTCTTTTCTTTTATTTTGTATTTTTTACCATTATCCCTTCTTGCTAATGTTAATGTTTTTTCTTTTATTTCTTGTGGTCCAATTTCAATTCTTATTGGAACTCCTTTCATTTCCCAATCATTAAATTTCCATCCTGGAGTCTCATCTCTTTTATCTATTTCAACTCTTATGCAATTCTTTTCCAATTCTTTTTTTATGCTTTCACATTTTTTCAATGTTGAATCTTTTATAGGAATTATAATAACCTGAATAGGAGCTAATTCGAAAGGTAATATTAATCCCTTATCATCTCCATGAACAGCTATTAATGCTGCCATCATTCTCCATATACCAGGTCCATAGCAAGTTTGCCATGCATATTTTTTTTCACCTTTGTTATCCAAAAAACTAACATCAAAAACTTTGGAAAAATTATTACCTAAATTATGAGTAGATGATATTTGATTTACTTTACCATCTGGCATTAAAATATCAGCTGCATATGTATCTACTGCACCAGCAAATTTATCCCATTGTGGTCTTTTAAAAAACATAATAGGAAGACCTAAATGATCTTCTACAATTTTTTTAGTGATTATCATATCTTCATTTATTTGTTTCATTATTTCTTTTTCTGTTGCAAATGCATCATGTGCTTCTATCCAAAGAAATTCTCTCCCCCGCAAAAATGGTTTGGTTGTTTTTTCATTTCTAAATACAGACACAGACTGATATCGTTTGAAAGGAAGGTCTTTATAACTTCTTATCCATAATGAATACATTTGATACATAGCTGTTTCAGAAGTAGGTCTCAATGCCAATTTTTCTTCTAATTTTTTATTTCCAGCTTCTGTTATCCAAAATACTTCAGGAGCAAATTCTTCTACATGTTCAGCTTCTTTTATAAAATTTTTTTCAGGTATTACTACAGGAAATAAAACTGGTTCATGACCTGTTTTTTCCAATTCTTTCTCAAAAAGTGAGTATATTTTTTTAATTATTTTCATTGCCCATGGCCTATGAACCACAAATCCTTGGACATTATATCTTAGATCGATCAAATTACATTTAAAACAAACCTCAGAAAACCATTCTGAAAAATTCTCTTTTTTTGTGGTTATTCCCATTTGTTCAGACATATTAACACTTTATATTTTGTAAGAGAATTGTAAAAGCTTTTTGAAAGTGAGGGAACTGGGATTTGAACCCAGATCGCAGGCTCCCAAAGCCCGAATCATAGCCAGGTTAGACCATTCCCCCATCAAATAATTATTAATATAGAATGATTAAAAGTTTTATTTTTAAAGTTTTCGGTCTTATATATTTTTTAAAGACATATCACATGAAAAAATATCTTTCCAATATGTATTTTTATCCTTTAAATCCCATATCTCTTTAAAAAGCTCTTTATCTCTTCTTTTTATTTTTATTTTTCCAACAATATCCCAAAATAAACTTTTATCATATATTAATTCTTTTATTTTTAATTTTTCTTTTTTAGTATCTAAGAAAGCACCTATCGGTCTTGTATTTTCTTTTTTTATTTCTTTATATTTGGTTGGAACAAGAAAATTATAAATTGCTAATTTTCTAAGTATAGATTTTTTTGATGATGTAATATTTTGAGTTATTTTAACTTCTACTATATCAGCGATTTTAATTTCTCTTTCTTTATTATACCATATAATTAATGCATCTAATGCCCCATTTATACCATTGTTGTATAATTTTAGTTCTTTTTCAGACATATATATTTCAAAGGTATCAGCATCTCTTCCAAGAAAAAAATAAGGTTTTGATATTATAAGATTTCGTAGTTGATCATGTTTTTGCTGATAATTTATTTTTGTCATCAACAAGAAATTAGATTTTAAAAATTTTATTTTTCAGAAAATTCTTCTATAAATATCTTAAAAACTAATAAATAATTATAATATCTACTTATTATCATGAAGATTTCTATAATATCTGATTTGCATTTTGGTTATGCATGGAATAGCAGACTAGAAGAAGATAGTTTCCAAAATGCTAATGAGGCAATAGAAAAAAGCTTGGATTCAGATTTAATTCTAATAATTGGTGATATATTTGATTCAAGAAATCCAAACACAGAAATATTAGCTAGGGCATTTAAAATTCTTTCAAAGCCTCTACTTGAAAAAAATAAAGGAATAAGACTTTTGAATTTGATTGATAAAACTCTTGAAAAAATATCCGAAAGAACTTTAAAAGGAATACCGGTCATTACAATAGCAGGACACATGAAAGAAGAGGAGATTACCAATTAAATTCATTAGAAGCATTGGAACAAACAGGATTTATAATAAATCTTCATAAAAATGGAATTGTTTTTGAAAAAGATGATCAGAAAGTTGCTATACAAGGACTATCAGGAGTTCCAGAAAGAAATGCATATTCTATTTTAGAACAATGGAACCCTAAGCCAGTTAAGGGATGTTATAATATACTTATGATTCATCAAAGTATAGAACCTTTTGTTTATTCTCCTTTAGAACCGCCAACTTTAAATCTCTCAAATTTACCAAAAGGATTTGATTTAATCATAGATGGTCATATACATACAAGTCATTATGAAAAACTAGGAAATACAACTTTTATAATTCCAGGAAGTACTGTAATAACACAATTAAAGAAAGAAGAAGCAGAAAATCCTAAAGGATTTTATAAATTACAGTTACCAGAAAACAAATTAGATTTTATAAAACTAGAAAATGCAAGAAAATTCATTTATAAGGAAATTCACCTAGACGACAAAAAGACAATTAATGAAAGTATACAAAATAAATTAGATGAAATATTAAATCAAAAATTTGAAAAAAAACCTTTAATAAAATTAAAAATATTTGGAAAATATTCTGATGTAATAGATAAAGAAATAAAAGAGCTCCAAAAAAAATATGAAGATAAATTGATTCTAAAAATTACAACAGAATTAGAATCTCCAGAAATAAAACAAAAGTTAAAACTATTAGAAAACATGAGAGAAAAAAGATTATCTTTGGAAGAAATGGGAATGCAACTTCTAAATAAAAATCTTGAAGAACTGAAATTTAGAAAAATGTTTGATCCTGAAAATATTTTTAAGCTTTTAGCAGATGGTGCGACAGAAAGAGCATTAGATATAATAACAAAAAAACAGGCAACTCTTAAAACACAAAGAGAATGGTGGAAATGATTACTAGAATAAGATTAAAAAACTGGAGATCTCATTTAGATTCATCTTTAACTTTTACAAAAGGAACTAATGCTCTTGTTGGTATACTGGGCAGCGGAAAAAGTTCTGTCATGAATGCTTTATGTTTTGGATTATTTGGAACTTTTCCTGATCTTCAGACAAGAAAAATTAAACTTGATGATATAATTATGAATAAACCAGAAGTAAAAAATTCAGCAGAAATAGTTGTTGATTTCAATATAGACGGAAAAAATTATTCAGTCATGCGTGTTATAGAAAAAGGAAAAGGAACTACATATTCGGAAATAAAAGAAGAAGATAAACTTTTAGACTCGCCAAATGCACAAAGAGTAACTGAATTGGTAGAAAAAATCTTGAAAATAAATTATGAATTATTTAGTAAAGCAATATATTCTGAACAAAATAATATAGATTATTTCTTACGTTTGCCAAAAGGAGAAAGAATGAAAAGAATAGATAATTTATTAATGATTGATAAATTTGAAAAGGTTAGATCAGCATCTATAGCATTAAAAAACAGATTGGTTGATAGAAAGTTAGGTAAGCAAAGTATTATTGATCAAACTGATACATTAAAATTAAAAGCAAATTTAAAAGAGATAGAGCAATCATTAAATAAAATAGAAAAGGAAAAAGAAAATTTCTCTAAAAATTTAGAAATAATAAACTCAGAAAAAAATCTTATACAAGAAAAATTGACTAAATTAGAAAAATTAAATGAAAAATTAATAAATTTGAGACAAGAAAAATCAAAAATAGAAACATCAATAAAAGAAAATAAAAAATCTCTTCAAATAATAGAGGAATTATTAAAAGATGTTGAAAAAGATAAAATAAAAGAAAAATTAGAAGAATTAACACATGAATTAGAAAATATTTCTAAAAAATATAATGAAAATAAATTAGAATATGAGGAATTAACAAGAGAAATTTCAAGAATGAAAACAAAAATAGATTTTCTAGAAAAAGATAAATTAATTCAATTAAGAAGAGATATTGAAAATAAAATTGAATTTGAATCGAAATTAAAACAAATAAAACAAAAATATGAAAATCCAGATTTAGAATTAAAAAATTCAAGAGAAAAATTAGATGAAATAAATAAGCAATTAGCAATTCAATTGACAAAAAAAGAATCATTAGAAGAATCATTGCTTCAAATAAAAAAATTAGAAAATAAATGTCCTGTCTGTGAATCTTCTATAACTCAAGATAAAAAAAATAAATTGATACAGGATAGAACTGATAATTTAAAACAAATAGATTTGAATATAGCAAAACTAAAAAAAGAAAAAATTTTATTACAATCCAAACTTTCTGAATTGGAAAATATAGTTGATGATTATAGAAGATATTCTAGAGAAATTGAAAATATATCTCAATTGAAAAGCCAATTAGAATCTTTACAAAAAGAATATGATAATCTGAAAGATAGCCTTGAATCAAAACAAAAATATTTTGAAAAAATTAAACAGGAAATGTTGGCATTAGAAAAAGAAACAGAGAATAAGAAAAAAATTAAGCAAGATTTAGAACTTGTTATGATAAGAATAAATGAATATAATGAAAGAAAATTAAACTTAATAGAATTAGACAAACGAAATTTAGAAATAGAAAATAATATAACTCAAATTAAAAAAGAGATAGGAGAAGAAAAAATTGAAGAGATAAGAGAAAAATTTAATGAGCTAATAAAGAAAAAGACTGAATTAGAAACAAAATTGCAAAATATAGATCAGATTATTTCTGAAAAGAATAATAGAAAACAAGAATATGAAGATAAAATAAAATTGATAGAAAAAGAGAAAAATGAAATAAAAAATTTAGAAGAAACAATAAAAGAATTGCAGGTTTTTTCTAAAGCATTGGAACAGACACAAGTTGAATTAAGAAAAGAATTTGTTGATACAGTAAATTATACAATGTCAACTATATGGTCAAGTATTTATCCTTATGAAGATTTTATTGGGGCAAGGTTAGAAATTAAGAACAGAGATTATGTACTACAACTAAAAGAAAGATCAGGAAACTGGGTTGATGTTGAGAAAGTTGCATCAGGTGGCGAGAGGTCTATAGCATGTCTTGTATTGAAAGTTGCATTCGCATTAGTTTTAGCACCTCAATTAAAATGGCTTGTCTTAGATGAACCAACACATAATCTTGATAGAAAAGCAGTTGAGGATTTAAGCCAAACATTAAAAACAAAAATTGGAGATTTTATAGAACAAATATTTTTGATAACACATGATGAAAAATTAGAAGATTCTGTAACAGGAAATCTTTACAGATTAGAAAGAGATAAACAAAAAGATGGAGTTACTAAGGTTATTCGGATAAATTAAATAATTTCAAATTCCTTTTCTATTGATGTTTTATTTTCTAAATTTTTGTCAAAAGAATACACAAAAATAATCATATATTTTCCTGGTTTAGCCATTGTCCAGCCGCATCTATAATCACAATTTTCTTGGATAAGAGTTCTATAATAACATTTTTGATCCCAAACATCTATTTTTATTGTATGTAGCGGTTTAATTTCTTCTATTTTAAGAAGCGTAGGACAAGGAAGACAAGGATTTATGGTTTCAATATTATAAGGACCATTTTTAAAAACTACTAAATATGAACTTATTGGCCCACATCCACTACTATCATAGTAAATAGATTCATTCATATTATTTTTTACTTTAATTTCTATATCCTCTCCTTGTTTATAAGTATCTTTAACAATTAATTCTATATTTTCAATGCATTTTCCGTCTTTACATTCTTTTGGACAGGTATAGTTTATATGTTTAATACTATAATCTTCACAATAGTATTCTTTTAATCTATTATTGTCTATACATGTATCATTTATTGGTTTTGATACATAGCAAGAAGTTGCTCCTGTTTCTGGATCTGAGAAACATCCTCCTATATATGTAGTTCCTTTCTCATAATAATTTTTTCCACCATCTGAATCATAACATCCTTGTTGATTTCTTGGTGATATAGTAGTTGAAGTAAGCATAGTGGTAGTTGAAGTAGATATACTAGTAGTTGTTGAAGATGTCGTAGTAGTTGTAGGTGGTTTTATTTCTTTTTTACATAATAACAATCCTAAAATAGAAACTGTTAATAAAATTAAAATTATCAATAATTTACTTTCCATAATAATTAAATAAACTTCTTTAAATTAATAATTTTTTCAAATTTTCTCCATTTTAATTTTATTTTGTTATCATTTTCGGAACTTATAATAATTCCATCCAAATAATCTGGCCATTCAATATTTTTATTTCTATTTTTAAAAATAAATTCTCTTATTAAAAAAATATTAAAATCATGTGCAATATAAATATCTAAACTTTTTTCTTTTTGTTTTTTCATACTAAGAATAATTTCATTCATCATTTGATAAAAAGATATATTAGGATTTTTTATTATTTTATTACTTATTTCTTTATTAATCCATTTATTTACAAATTTACTACATGTATATTTTTTTACTAGTTTGTCAAATTCTTTATTATTTACAATAGTATCAAGATATTCTTTTTTCTCTATTGATTCAATTTTTATATTTTTATTTAATTGTAATCCTTTTTTAATAAAAATAGCAGTTTGTTTACATCTTTCTACAGGACTATAGAAAATTCTTATTTTTCTATCTTTAGGTAAATTTTTACCAAACCAAAATGCCAATTCTTTTCCTTCTTCAGTTAAAAGATATTGAGAAATTATCTTTCCTAATATATGCGATTCTCTGATAGAATGTCGAATTAAAATTGCAACATTATCAGATTTAATTTTATTGATATCATCTAAAAATGGTTTCAATCTTTTTTTATATTCATTCATATCAATTCCCATTCCTTTAATAACATCTTTTCATCATCTTGTAATTTATCCAAGACTTTTTTTAATTCACTTAAACTGTGACTAGTTATTACAGAAATTAATACATCACCTTCTTTAATTTGTCTTCCAACAGTTGGCTCATCAATACTAACTGCAACTTTATCTCCAGTTTTTGCTGATAAAACTGTCTGGCCTTCTTTTTCTATTTTTAAAACTTTTCCTATATCTTTACCTTTTACATTTTTTAAAGGCGTATTAGGTTTTATCACTCCAGCCAAAACTTCAACACCAACTATGGCAGGATCTCTTTTTCTAAATATAAAGCCAGGAATTATTCTTATTTTACAAGGACGTACAACTTTTTCTAATCTTTGTTGATTTTCTCTTTCAATCTTTTCTTCGCACCATTTTTCATAATCTTCTATGATTTTATAAATAACATCACTCAAAAATAGTTTGATATTTTTATCTCTTGCCATTTGTTCTGCTTCTGGTAAAATAGAAACATTAAATCCGATAACAACTTTTCTTAAGTCATTTTTTACTGGTTCTAATTCAACTATGTCTTGTTTAGTGATATGTCCAACTTCTGCTTTTTTTATTGGGATATTTTTTTCTTTTAATATTTTAATTAATGCTTCCAAACTTCCTAATGTATCTGCTTTTGCAATTACACCTTCAACTTCTCTTTTAAATTCTACTTGCTCAACTTCTTTTTGAACTTCTTGTTTTGCTTGTTCTATTTGAGATTTATCACAAAATATAATAGGAGAACCAGCTATAACATTTTCAAGATTTGGTGCAGAAATTTTAATTCCAGCAGCTGCACTAACTTCTTTAACATTTTCAAATTTCTTTTCGACTCTCAATTCTTTCAAAGCTGCTGGTCTCAATAATGCTTTTATTTTCGTAATTATTGGCTCTTTTCCTCCTATGACCAGATAATCATTTTGATTTACAACTCCATCATAAATTATGACATCTATGGTTTTTCCCATTCCCTTTAAATCCTTTACTTCAAGGACAGTACCTTTAGCTTGATCTGATATTTTTAATTTTTCTTTTAAAAAATGTTGAGCTAGTCCAGCCAACATAACCAATAAATCAGGAATACCTTCTCCTGTTTTTCCAGAACATGGTATTATAGCAAGTTGTTTTTTGAAGTCAGAAACTCTATCAAATCTTTCACATTCAAATCCTCTTTCAGATAATTGTCCTATTAAATTATATAATTTATTTTCCAATTCCTCTTGAACATCTTTGTTTTGTTTGTTGAAGCTTTCTAAGAAACATGAATTTTCATTTGGATTCCATCTTGGTATTAAATCAATTTTTGTTGCAGCAACTATAAATGGAGTTTTGAATTGTTTTAGAAATTCTATACTTTCATCTGTTTGTGGTTTAATTCCTTCATTTATATCTATTACAAGTATGGCAAGATCAGCAATAGATCCACCACGTTTTCTTAAAGTTGTAAATGCCTCATGACCAGGAGTATCTATAAAAAGTAAACCAGGAATTTTTAATTCTATTTTAAATTTGTCCAATAAATCCTTACATATCTTTTTTATTATATCAGCAGGAACATAACTTGATCCAACATGCTGTGTTATAAGTCCGGATTCGCCGGAAGCAACACTAGTGCCTCTTATTCTGTCAGCTAAAGTAGTCTTACCATGGTCTACATGACCTAACAATACAAGTATCGGGCTTCTTATCATTTCTATCACTTAATTTATAACAGATTAACATGTATTTATTTATTTTCAAACAATAATTTAATTAGGTGATGATATGCCTTTGACTCTTCGTGATATGAAACCTGTTGGATTATGTATTACAACAGAAGAATTATTTGATACAAAAAGATTTCTAGGAAATTTTTGTGACGGGCTTTTGATGGCTGATATAGATTCAGGTCTAAAAAATAGAATAAATTATATTAAAAGAGAAATGAATGCATTTAGAACTAGAAATAATTTTTTACATGGATATAAAACTATATTAGCAGATAATATAGACAAAATTCTAAGAATAGTAGCTTCAAGATATAAAAAATCCAACTTCAAAGAAGTAAATCAAATAATTACTGATGGAAGAGATCTTGTTAGAAAAATTCTTAATGCGCAAGAATTTGAAAATATAGCAGATTTAGAAGTTGATTTTAAAAATAAAATAAGTTTACCAGTATATCATCTGTTTTTAGAAAATCTTAGAAAAGAAAGAGGAGTAATTTAATCCTCCTGAACTCTTGGTGCCAAAACAAAACTTAAACTTAATTTATCAGGAGCTACAAAATCCATTTTCATTGGATAGTCTTTTGACCATTGAATTCTTATGTCATCAACAAGTTTTGATGCTTTAACCATTTTTTTCAAATATTCTAATGGATATCTTGCCTTTACTTCAGACATAGAATTTAATTCAAGTAATGATTTATCTCCCTTTTGTAGTGTTAATTCACTTGTACTTATGTCTCCATCTGCTTTCATATTAAATATATCACTTCCAGATGTGAATACAACAGAATCACTTACTATATCTGCATCTTCTATACCACTTTTTAATACATCAGACTTTAGTTTTATTTTTGCTTTGAATTCTAATTGATCTATTGGAGGTATTTCTTCTCTTGAAATATCTATAAGTGGGATAATAAATCTACGTGAAGAAGCATTTTTCATAATAACATGTAATTTATTTTCTTTCAATTCTAAAGTCAAAGAATCATTTGGCTTTATTCTTTTTAGAACATTAACAAAATTTGTTATATTGATTCCTATATTTTCTTCTTTATCAACTTCAAAATTATCGAATATTAATGGAGGTAATTTTAGATCAACAACAGCAACCATTGCTCTATCTGCTGCAGTTATAGATATTCCATTTTTATTTATTTTGAAAATTCCTTCATCTATTAGCTCTCCTACTATTGATATAGAATCTCTTAATAAACTTGGATCTTTCATTGTTGCTTTAAACATAATCACACCTCCAATTTATTATATAGTTCTTTAGTTTTCTTAAACAAATCTATATTGAAACCAGATAAATCTTGTATTATATCAGCTCTTAGTTCAATATCATTTTCTACTGGTATTATAGAACCGAATATCCTGACGAACTGATTGATATTTAGATTATCTATTATATTTGTTGCATCTGTAAATATTTTAATCTTTCCACTCCCATCATCCAAAACTATTGTATTTTCTTTTTTATCAACAACAAATCCCATTATTCTTACTTTGGAATCCATTTCATCCAAATCGCTTATTTTCTTTTCAATATAATGATTTTTAAAATCCATGATAATAATTACAAACTTAAATTTTTAATTCTATTCTATATTCCACAGATAAAATGATAGATTTAGCTATAAAAAATATCTTACGCCAAAAAACTAGAACAATTATAACTCTTGTAGGTATTGCAA
>Ga0164318_10003994_pt1 | contig 14077 bp, 14 predicted proteins | sample GuaBasSedimGuay9_FD_113734 | JGI IMG/M metagenome (GOLD analysis project Ga0164318, IMG submission 113734) | Subseafloor sediment microbial communities from Guaymas Basin, Gulf of California, Mexico - Guay9, Core 4571-4, 0-3 cm | ecosystem: Environmental > Aquatic > Marine > Hydrothermal vents...
CAGGCAACACGTGAGTTGGTAAAGGCGTACGCATTGGGTGTCAGAGTTGCCGAGCTGGATGAACTCTTTTCTATGTTTGTCTGGAATGGCGGCATCGGGACCTTTGCTTCCGAGATAGGGCCTTCCTCCCTGTTTGGGGCCTATAAGCTCATAAAAACGCTTGAAAGCGAAGGAAAAACACGAGACGATGTGATGACCGCGCTCCTGGAAGAGTTTGGTGAAAAAAATCCAGAAGTAAACGTGATACCCAAGGGTGGGAAGAACAAGTAACCCATCGCAAAAACGTTAAATCATAAAAGGAGAATTGCCATATTTTCTTTCAATGTCAGGGGACAGCCAAGAACAGAGAATTCACCACAAAGACCCTATTGGCTGATGACATGATTGGCTGGTCATGAAAGCCGGGGAAACAGCAGTTAATACCATAGGAATAACGTCTCTGCTTGCTTCCCATCAATCAGAACCAGCGTAACTTCCGTATCTCGGGAATCTTTTCTTGCATCTGTTCAGCGATATCTTCCATTTCATCAGCTAGGTCTTCCAGGATTTCAGCCTTCTCTTCCAGCTTCTCAGCCTGAGACTCCAGCCTGGCGGCTGCAATATCCATATCTCTTTCAAAATCATCTTCATCATACGATGTGAAGATCATTTCAACAACACCTCCAACTGCTTTTAACCCTAGATGGGCACCGCTCAGTCCGATTCTGACCCCTTCCCATCCTATCTTTTTGGCTCTGCGAACGATTTCCATCACGTGATCGTAGTAATCCTTAACCAGCCCCTGCTGTTCGGCATCAAGTTTGATCTGTTCATCGTTGATAAAAAGCTCGTACTCTTCGGTAATTTCGATGGTTTCAAACTTACGCCCATCATGTGATAAGAAGAGCGCTCTATCATCGATCTCGTATTCTACGTCGTCCATCTGCCATTCGTGAAGATTGGTTATAGAGATATCACGCCCGCTACAGTTGCCTTTCTGAGTTGGAACGATGCTCAACATCAGCGCCAGCGACACAATTGCCAATGATTTCATCCTGTATCCTCCAGTAGATTCCTTTACTGTGACATTACGAATCTTGGGCGGAGTTGTTTCAACAATTGACAGCGTTGGGGCTATTTTCAATTTTTCATAGTATTCAACAGAAAACATGGTTTATATCAAATTGATAACAAGAATGATACGAAGCGATAATTCCATAAATATTTGGTATTTCCCAAATTCTTTATTATCTTGGGCTTGATGAAAGTGCGGATTTTATTAATCTGTTCTGGGACGGATATTGATCGCTTATAATAGGTATTTGTATGACATCTGATATTAACATTTTAGCCAGAGTATACCGAGGTGAAGCTGTTGAGGCTGTTCACTACGGAGCGATAGCAATAGTTGATGGAGATGGTAAGCTGACACATTATGTGGGCGACCCGCACCAACCTTTCATGACGCGTTCTTCAATCAAACCATTCCAGATTATGCCTTTGTTGGTATCTGGGGCGGCTGATCACTATGGCTTTACACAACGTCAGTTAGCAATTATGTGTGGCTCACACACCGGTAGTGATGATCACTATGAAGTTGTCATGAGCAATCTCCGTCTGGCTGGCAATGAACCAGAAGATCTTCAGTGTGGTTGTCACTGGCCTCTTGGCATGATGATTGACAAGAAATACCCGCTTGACGGAGAGGACAAGGACCCGGTAAGGCATAATTGTTCCGGCAAACATTCTGGTTTCCTTGCTTTGGCGCGGTTTCTGGACGAAGCCAAAGAGGAGTACCTTAACCCAAATAGTCAGGTTCAAAGGATGGTAAAACAGATATTATCTGATTTCTGCGAGTATCCTGAGGATAAGATGCCGGTCGGCATTGACGGTTGTAGTGCTCCAAATTACCCGTTGCCATTGTTTAACCTTGCGCTTGGTTTCATGAAAATAGCAAATCTTCAGTCGGGTGGTGGTGTCAGCGCTGATATTCTTTCCCGGATTAGAGACGCAATGACTACATATCCTGAAATGGTCTCGGGTGAAAAGCGGTTTGACTTTGATCTGGCCCGATCCTTTCCTTCACGTTTGATTTGCAAAGTGGGAGCAGAATCTATCGAGATAATAGGACTGTCTGATCCGCCATTGGGTATTACAATTAAGATTCACGATGGTAACCAACGCGCTCTCGGGGCAGTATGTGTCTCAGTTCTGAAACAGTTAGGTATAATCAAGAACATGAAAGATTATCCGCTTCTGGCAAAACACGAGCGACCGGAAATCCGCAATTATCGAGATACTTTAACCGGCCATATTTCTGCCGAATTTGAGCTGAAAGAGATTTGAATGAACTTTATCCGACACAATCACCTGGGACTTAAATATCACCGTCGCAGGGTGAAACAGTATACATAAGAGTCCTCCTGTAAGCAGTTAGTTGTAACAAAAATTATAACAGGAGTGTAATATGTCCAGAAAACGTCAACCAATCGAACCTCACCGCATCAAGTCGGTGGAACCCATTAAGCAACTTTCCGCTCACGAACGGGAACAACGAATAGTTGAGGCGAGATACAATATCTTCAGAATCGATGCTCAGGATATTTTCATAGATCTTCTTACCGATTCCGGTACAACAGCCATGTCGGCGCGGCAGTGGGCAGCCCTGATGATTGGCGATGAATCCTATGCTGGAGCGGCATCATTTCGAAATTTCGAACGTACTGTAAAGGATATCTTTCGCAAGAGATTTGTGATCCCCTGTCACCAGGGTCGATCTGCCGAGAATCTGATGTTTAGCACTGTTGTCGAAAAGGGAAAATATGTGCTGAATAACACTCATTTCGATACAACCCGCGGTAATACCCTGCACAAAGGGGGGATACCAATTGATCTGCCATGTCCTGAGTCTACTTCAGACGAAATGGAGCCATTTAAGGGAAACATGGATACCGAGCATCTCGAGGCATTCATCAACGAACATGGAGCAGAATCCATCGCGATGGTTGTGATGACTGTAACAAATAATTCTGTCGGTGGTTTGCCGGTTTCAATGGCTAATATCCACGCCACCTCGGAAATATGCCGTCGACACAATATCTTGTTCTTCTTTGATGGCGCTCGCTATGCAGAGAATTGCTATTTTATCAAACGTGACGAACCTGGTTATGGTAACAAATCGGTTTCAGATATTGCTAATGAGATGTTTGAGTGCTGTGACGGTGTAATGATGTCAGCCAAGAAAGATGGTATGGCGAATATAGGAGGTTTCATAGCTCTTAATGACGAGGATTTATACCAGCGTGTGACGGAACTGATGATTATCATAGAAGGTTTCCCTACTTATGGTGGTCTGGCTGGTCGTGACCTCGAAGTTCTTGCGGTTGGGTTGCGAGAAGCTCAGGATTTTGATTACCTGGATTTCCGTATCAATCAGGTTGCCTATTTAGGTGAGCAGATTAAGCAAGCCGGAATGCCGATCGTAGAACCTACAGGTGGCCACGCTGTTTTCGTCGATGCCGGTAAGTTCCTCCCACACGTACCTCCGAATGAGTTCCCCGGGCAGTCTGTAGCTGTTGAATTCTACAGGGAAGGTGGCATCCGGATGTCAGAAATTGGTTCGCTTATGTTCGGTGGAAAGGATCCCAACACTGGTGAGGAGTTAATTGCTGTGCGCGAACTGGTGCGCTTGGCCATGCCAAGAAGAGTCTATACTAATTCTCATTACGATTATGTTGCTGATGTCGCTGCTCGTATTGCAGACCGACGTGACTCGCTCACCGGCTATAAAGTTGTTCATCAAACAGCTATCTTACGGCATTTCACATGTGATCTTGAGCCATTGGCTCACAAAAAGGTACACTCTTGACAGGATATTGTTTCAAAATATCAACCGTAGTTATAGTAATTGTTTTTCTCACGCTTGGTTTTTTTAACAGCGGTTGTGGCATCAAAATTGAGACCGGTCAGACTACAGAAGAAGCAGTCGCTTCATCGGAGACAAAAGCACGGGATATCCGTTCCCGTTGGGCGAGAAAGCTGGAACGTTCTGCTCAGGAAGATATCGGATATCTTCTTAAGGAACACATTGATTCTACTGCTGTGGTACTGATGAACTACGGATGGAAACTGGCTGAGAAGTGGCATGAGGGGAACAGGGGTAGAGGTGAACTTATCCCTGACCATGAAATGCGTGAAATTATAGATGCCTGGACTTATCGCGAACGCCCTATTCTGAAAGCCTGGGAAGATAATATAGAATATGCATGGGATATTATCCGGGATTCAGGTTTGTATGATCAACATCAGATGAAAACCATCAAAGAATTTATTGAACAATACTATCACGTATTTAGCATCGTCATGTATCCCAACGGTACGGTTGAAAGCTATGAGGACAATCTACGTATAATAAAACGAGAGACAGAATCTCTAAGCCAGAGTCTTAGATTAGAACTGGAGTGATTGTTTCTATTGGTGTAATAAATAGCGAGTAATACCTGAAAGAACGAATATAATCCTCAGAGAAAAGGGTAGGTCTCTCTTTATCAGTGGTCACCAGATACCAAGAATATCTTTGGCGCTGTCAGAGGCCATTGTTGCCGGATCCCACACAGGGTCCCAGACGAGTGCGATTTCTGTCTCGGTGACACCACTCGTCTCCTCGACTGCTTTGTGAACCTGCGCAACGAGCATCTCGCCATTGGGACAGGCAGCTGTCGTGAGGGTCATCTTCACCTGTACCTTACCTTCCGGTTCGATGTTGATATCATAAATCATCCCAAGGTCAACTAAGCTTATGTTCATTTCGGGGTCTTTGACCTTTTGCAGGGCTTCTAAAATTTGTTCTTTGGTTGGAATAGCCATGATATCACTATCGTATGGTTGTCTAATGGACCGTCGAAACTGAAGACAGTTTCAACCTACTCAGCTACTTATCCTCTTCTGTGGTTACGTTCCCCTCTCCATGTCCATGTTCGTAGTCCTCCAATCCTTCCATAAACGTTACCCAAGCCAACAGAGCACACTTGATCCGCACCGGGAATTTTCTCACACCCTGAAGCGAATCAAGGTCTTCTAGGTCATTCGGCAACTCAGCGTTTTCACCCTTTAGCATTTGTTTGACAACTTCGGCAATACGTTTAGCTTCAGCTATGGATTTACCTTTGACTGTTTCCGCCAGCATCGATCCCGAAGCAATCGAGATAGCGCATCCCTGACAGTCAATATAGATGTCCTTGACGATGCCATCCTCCAATTTAACCTGCAGCTTGAGTTCATCACCGCAGGAAGGGTTACGTCCATTGGACGAGAAATCCACTACTGGAAGTTGCTTCCGCCCCCGCGGAGAGCGAAAATGATCCATAATGATGTCGCGATACATGTCATCAAGGGGTGCACTCATAGACCGAAATACCTCCTCATTCCTCTTAGAGCTTTAATCAGGGCATTGATGTCAGCCTCGTTATTATAAACATAAATCGAGGCGCGCGCAGTAGCAATTTTTCCCAGTACTCGCATCAGTGGCTGAGCACAGTGGTGTCCAGCCCGGATGGCGATTCCTTTGGCATCCAGATAGGTACTGATATCGTGGGGATGGAGATCGGCGTCTGTAAATGAAATAGCTCCACCACGCTGTTCAACTTCCTTAGGTCCCTGGATTTCGATGCCTGGGATTGCTGATAGTTGTTCAATAGTATACCGTGTTAAATCCATTTCGTGCTGCCGCAGCCTGTCCATGCCGATCTCTTCGAGATAGTGCAGGGCAGCATCAAACGCCACCACGTCAGCAATGTTCGGCGTACCGCCCTCGAATTTATAAGGAAGATCAGCCCAGGTGACGTTATCAAAGCGAACTTCGCGAATCATCTCTCCACCCAGGTTGAATGGTGGCATTTCCTGAAGCAGGTCACGGCGCCCATAGAGAATGCCAACGCCGGTCGGACCGAGCATTTTATGAGAGGAGAGAGCATAGAAATCAACTCCGAGCGCTTTGACATCAACGGCTAGGTGCGGTGCTGCCTGAGCCCCGTCAGCCAGCACCACCGCACCATGCTCATGCGCTTTGGCAGCTAAGTCAGCAACATGGTTGATTGTTCCGAGCACATTTGACATATGACTGATAGCCAGCAGCTTGGTGCGGGGAGTGATAATCTCGTTAATATTGGTAAGATCAAGATAACCGTCAGGGGTAATAGGTATACGTTTGAGAACTGCGTGCTTGCGCTTGGCCAGTTGCACCCAAGGGACTAAGTTGGCATGGTGCTCCATTTCGGTAATGACAATCTCATCACCTTCACGAATGTTCTGCTCTCCCCAAGTGTAGGCTACAAGATTTATGGCTTCAGTTGTACCTCGTGTAAATATCACTTCACTGGGGTCGACTCCTCCAAGAAACCGAGCGGCATGTTCTCGAGTATGTTCGTACATCTCGGTGGCTCTTTCAGATAGGTAATGCAGACCGCGATGGATATTAGCATTGTACTTGCGGTAGTAGTCGGAAATAGCGTTGATGACCACTCGCGGTTTCTGGGTCGTAGCAGCATTGTCGAGATAAATCAACCGATTACCGTCGATGACCTGCTCCAGAATGGGGAAATCCGCACGGATACGTTCAATCTCTATCGGTGTAAGTCGGGATCGAAGCGGTAACGGTTCATTTTGTATCTTCTGTTCCATAAGTATGTAATAGTCCTCAGCGCAAGTTCAGTCAACTTCTATATAAATGTTGTCATTTTCAATTTTAGTGTTGAATGTGTCTATGGGCACTATTGCCGGAGGACCCAGTACAGATCCGTCAACTACGCTAAAACGAGCGCCGTGACGAGGGCAAACAACCTGATCATTCTCAAGCTTGCCATCAGTAATTGGCGCTGAATCGTGTGAGCATTCATCAGCTACAGTGTAAAAGTGTCCCCTAACATTGCAGACCAGCACACGGGTGTAGTTCACCTCAAAGGATTTCATAGACCTTGGTGGTATTTCAGAGATTGTGGCAACTTTTACAAAATCCGACATATCTCAGTTAACCTCCAACCTTTGCTGGACAATGTTCGATATCCTTTCCTGCAAATTGTTTGGAATGTGGCTCAAGGTCCCTTCGATAAAGCCGGATACAATCATCCTGATTGCCTCTTCCCGATTGATACCTCGTGCTGTTAGAAAGAAAACCATTTCCGGATCAACCGGGCCAACTGTGGCGCCATGCGAACACTGAACATCTTCGTTGAGAATTTCCAGTTCAGGAATTGTCTCGGCACGGGTACCTTCATTGAGAAGAAGGTTACGGTTCCCCTGGTACGCTTCGCAGGCTACGGCGTTCTGATCAATTCTAATTAACCCGGTATAGGCTGAGACAGCCCGGTCGCGAAGAACAACTTTGAAATCTATATTCGAAAGCGTTTTACTTGCACGATGATGGTGCAGGGTATGGTTATCAAACTGCTGATGACCAGACCCGAACAACACGCCATAGATATTGCTCTCGGCTCCAGAACCATCAAGATAGACACCGAAATTTTCTTTTGACAATCCGCTACCGAAAACCAACGGAATGGTAAATGTACTCGCTCCCTGCTCAATACGGGTGCGGTGATTGAGATATATTCTTGTGCTGCTCGTATGTTGTTGCAGGGGAATGTAATTACACCGACTATCTTTGGCTCCAAATATTTCTACCGCTCCATTGACATAAGCATATCCATTGTCATGTTCAACACTGCCGTCAGAATATTCATCTATCAAGGTTAGCTGGGCGTTATTATCGAGAACAATCAACAAGCGCGGGTAGTAAGTCGTCTTTGCCCCATCTCCATAGCGTAATAAATGCACCGGATTTTCTATGGTTGTGTTGTCGGGAACGTAAACGAAAATACCGTCATGCCATAAAGCAGTGTTTAGCGCCTCAAACTTGCCTGTGTCACTTCCGACGAGTTGTCCGAAATGCTTCTGAATCAGTTTTTCGTGGGTGTCCATAGCAACCGAAAGTGGCAATATCACTAAGCCCTGCTCGGCATCTGGCCCTGTTTGTATTTCTATATCCCTTCCACAACAGTCAATAGCCAGCCCAGCCAGATTCCCGTCATTAAACTGTTGACGAACTTCTTCGGTTGTTTTGTTACAACCTTCACATGATTGAGCTCCAACCATTTGATTATGGTCAACCAGAAAACTTTCGGGATTGGTATATCGCCACAGAGCTAATCCTCGTTGCGGGAGAGGAGTATCGTTAAAGACTTTTCGTGCCGTCTGACGCATCTTGTGCAGCCACTGTGGACCACTGATTAAATCAAGAGCAGCTTCAGGAATATGATAAGTGCTATTATCGGTTGGTATTTGTGTCGCTGAATTGTTCATATCAACCTACCGAGCCTTCCATTTCAAGTTCTATCAGGCGGTTGAGTTCAACCGCATACTCAAGGGGGAGTTCCTTGGTGAACGGTTCCATAAAACCATTGACGATCAGTAGCCGGGCATCATCTTCGCTCAGACCTCGGCTGGTCAGATAGAACAGTTGCTCTTCGGCTACTTTTGAAACCCGGGCTTCATGTTCAACCCGAACCTGATCGTTGTCAATCTCCATCGTTGGATAAGTATCGCTACGCGCTTCCTCGCCAATCAGCAGAGCGTCACAATCAACCGAAACTTTCACATCCTTAGCGTTTTTGTGGACCTTTATAAAACCACGATAGGAAGACCGACCATTATCTTTGGAGATAGATTTCGAAGTGATGCGCGAAGAAGTATTCGATGCTGCATGTATCATCTTACCACCAGTGTCCTGGTGCTGGTCGACTCCAGCAAATGCCACTGTTAGCATTTCTCCTTTAGCGCCTTCACCAAGCAATTGAATGCAAGGGTACTTCATAGTGAGTTGTGAGCCTATGTTACCATCAACCCACTCCACCGTAGCATTCTTGAAGGCTGAGGCACGCTTGGTGACAAGGTTGTAGATATTGCGCGACCAGTTCTGAATCGTCGTGTAGCGAATATAGGAATCCTCAAGCGCGATTATCTCTACAACTGCAGCGTGTAACGAGTCAGTAGAGTAGATTGGTGCAGTACAACCCTCAATATAATGTATACGTGAACCCTTGTCGGCGATAATGAGGGAACGCTCAAATTGCCCCATGTTCTCGGCGTTGATCCGGAAATATGCTTGCAGGGGAGTCGTAATATCGAGTCCAGGGGGCACATAAATAAACGAGCCACCTGACCAAACCGAAGAGTTGAGTGCGGCAAACTTATTGTCGGTAGCGGGAATTACCGTACCGAAATACTTTTTCACGATATCAGGATATTCTCTCAAAGCGCTATCCATATCGAGGAATATCACCCCCTGTTTCTTGAGGTCGTTACGCATAGAGTGATATACAACTTCCGATTCATACTGAGCCGATACACCACCGAGAAACTTTTTCTCAGCTTCCGGAATCCCAAGTTTATCGAAAGTCTTCTTGATATAATCAGGGACATCATCCCAACTGTGCTGTTGTTCTTCAATCGGTTTCATGAAGTAGTATATATTATCAAAATCAATTTCCTCTAAAAGCTTCGGATTGCCCCAACCCGGAATCGGTTTACTAAAGAAAATATCAAGCGCTTCATGTCGCCGCTGACGCATCCAATCCGGTTCCTTTTTCATCTGAGAAATCATCTCCACAACTTCGTGGTTGATACCCTTTGCGCCTTTGTGGAAATAGTCAACCGGATCGTGAAATCCATACCGAACAGCGTAGTCATCGCCTAAGCTAGCTAAGTCTTTGTTTTTCTTACGGTTCGTTTCAGCCATTATCACACCTCAGCCTCTTGTCCGACCTTTTTTTCGATCCATTCATACCCCCGGTCTTCCAGCTTGAGAGCCAGCTCCGGGCCACCGGATGTGACAAATTGTCCCTTATACATGACATGAACGTACTGCGGTTTTACGTAGTTTAGCAGTCGCTGGTAGTGGGTCACCATCAAAACACCATTTTCGTCGTTATGGTAACGGTTAATGCCTTCAGCAACCTGTTTGAGAGCATCGATATCTAGGCCGGAATCGGTTTCATCCAGTAGTGCGATCCTAGGTTTTAACATCGACATCTGTAAAATCTCAATGCGTTTTTTCTCCCCACCAGAGAAACCGTCGTTAAGATAGCGGGTGGCAAATGACCGGTCGACGTGCAGCTCTTTCATCTGGGCTGTGAAGAGTTTGCGAAAGTCAGTCATATCGGCATCCTTTCCGCGGTGTGACTGCAACGCGGCTCGCATGAAATTAGCTACCGTTACTCCCGGTATAGCTAATGGATACTGGAAAGCAAGAAACAACCCTGCCCGTGAACGTTCATCAGCAGACATATTTATCAGATTCCTACCGTCGAGAAAAGCTTCACCCTGGGTGATCTTGTAAGCAGGGTGTCCCATCAGAGCATTGGACAAAGAAGACTTGCCGGAGCCATTGGGACCCATAATGGCATGGACCTCACCCTTGTTTATCTTCAGCGACACGCCGTGGACAACTTTCTTGCCCTCTACCTCGACATGGATATTCTTAAATTCAAAAAGTGGTTCTGACATTACCAGTTTTTCCTTAAAGTCATTGTTCTATTGATTGTCATCTATTGTTAGAGTTTTGTTTGATGAAGGAAGTTTAATTCCAGCAATAAGCGATTCGGTAAAAATTGGAGATGATGAAGAACATGAACTGGAATTACTATTAATAAGGCTCTCCAGCGTTGTTTTCTTTAGTGCGCTCTCAATCAACACCGCCAGATTATTCAGAACATCATACACAGAACAAGAGTCAATATGAACGCATTCTTCACGCTGCCCCGTGAATTTGGTGCAATGATCAGGGGGCAGAAATGGACCATCTAAGGCAGTAAGGATATCTAACAGGGTAATGTCCTTTAGCTTACGACTAACACCAAACCCTCCACCTCGACCACGCACTGCAGTGACAAGTCCGGCTTTTCGTAAAACAGATAGCAACTTGGAGACATACGGCACTGACAAACCTTCCAACTCGGCTATTTCAGGAATGGAAAGCTGTCCACCAGGTTCTTTGTTAGCCAAGGTAATCATACACCTGAGACCGTATCTTTCAAGCGATGTTATTCTCATCTGTCCAATCCTCTATTTCAACCGCACCAAATAAACAGCGTGGGACAGCTACTATACAAAAAGAGTACTCTTTTGTAAAGTTATTTAGTACAACTCGGGAAAAAAGATTTTGTTCCCTAATGCTGGATATTTATTATCTTGGTGGTATGCCTTTACCAAAAATGGCTTGTATGGGGAATACTTATTTGTAGGGCAAGGGATTATCTCACAACGGTAGTGTCGCAACTATTTTTTTCTATGTAGGGTGCGGTCTCTTGTCGCACCAAGCAAACAATTGACACAAAGCCTTAAGCGTCTGAGCCTTTCGGCTTAGCAAGTCGTGGCGTGACTCTGAGGGTCTCTTTTTCTATAACAAACGGCTGGAGTTTCTTTAATGATTCATCATCGAGTCGCCTTTTACTATAGACATCCTTCATCAGGGCACGTCCGTCGAGTTTGAAGTACTCCTCAAGTCCAAGTTGCCGAGCTTGGAAAGAGAGGTCGGCAAATGCTTGGGGATCTGCTGTTTTAACGACGAACTTCTCTTCATGCGAATGTTTGACCGTCACATATCCGCCTTCTCCCTCTACGCGATTGACTCCCAGTTCGGTTGCCAGCCGTCCGAGATCGCCCTTGAGAGCATCGATTTCAGCTTCAAGTTGCTTCATTTGCTGGTGCTTGTCCAGCAACTCAGTGACTTTGTCAAAAGCCTGCTGTTTGGGTGACACGGAGGGTTCTTCTTCATCTTCACGATTAAGCATCAATCTGTGCCGTCTGGCCGGACACAGCTCTTCGTATTCACAGTAGTCGCACAGGCCACTTTCTCGGGTGGGGAAATCACCAAGCCGCTCAGCCTGAATTGTTTCGATAACTGTCAACCGGAGGTCCTCTTTCAGTTGATCAACCCGGTCAGGTGTTAGTTTATCAGTCACAATCTCATCCATCCGCAGGTAATACTGGGACAGCTCTATGTTAGTCAACTGTGGGAAATTGGCTTGAACCGCAAGTTGATAAAGCCCCATCTGGTAATAAAAATCTGGATCTGACGTTTGGCTCATGCGTCGACCGGTTTTGTAATCGCATATCTCAACTGTACCGTCATCTTTTTTCAACAACCTGTCAATCCGCCCTGAAAAAACGAAGTTTGTACCTGAAAGAGTAAAACTTAGCTTTCTTTCCACGTCAAGCAAAGTGCCCTGGTCGAATGGATAGTATCGGCCGTGGTATGTGGTCAGCATCTTGCGGCCATTGCGAATATAATCATCCACGCCAAGATAGTCTGATCCAACCGTAATTTTGTCCCGGTCGATCCCGGCCCAGAGCGATTCGTACAGACTCAGAGTATCCTCCAACGATACTGATACTCCATCAGCGCCGCGCTTGTAAAGCTGTTTGAGAACATCGTGAATAATGTTGCCCAGACGAAGATCGGCTGTTTCGGCCTTTGGCGCTCGTACTTTATCTATATAGCGAAATCTGAATTTCTGTGGGCAGTTGCGAAACGTTTTGAGAGAACTGAAACTAAAGCTCTTTAGCATCTTCTCACTCCCTGAGTTAAGAATCGTTGCGCAGACATAGTGTTATCACACGCTATATTAGTGACAGTGTCTGACTGTTAGTTTTAGAGCGGTAGCGGCGTGGACCTGTGAATCTCTCCAACAGACCGGAGAGAAAACCAATACCGAACCCGAAATGAATAACGGGGAAAATAAGCGGCCCGTACAAAAGACATCCGAGATGCTTATCCTTGGCAGCAAGTCCGGCGGAGAACAACACAACGATCAACAAGTAAAGCGCCACCAAAGATTTGAAGACATCAAAAGCGGGGGTGTACAGAAATGAAAGCAGCGCCATAAGGGCCAGACCAGCAACGCCTGCCCCGGCGAGCCATTGAACCGGTGCCATCAGGTTATGTTTGCGCACAAAGCGAAACCGACCCAGTCCATAGCGGAACATTTGTCGCCACAAGCCTTGCAGACTCGATCGAGGGAAAAAGAATACAGTTAGTTTCTGTGATAGATATGACTTAAGGGCTGCTTGTCGCACCCTGAAGTTGAAATCGATGTCCTCGCAAGCGTCGAACTGCTCATCAAAGTACCCGATTTTTTCAAAAGTCTCCCGAGTCCACATGCTGCCGTAAAAGGCAGGGTCGACTTCGCCTTCGAAGTCGGAATATTTCTGAACTGGACTTGTACCAAAAAATGAGGTCCGGCATAAAGCCACTGACAATTCAAACTCGTTAATGCCGGGAGGTGTTAAGGGTTGTTGACGACAGAGGCAAGCAGCCTGAGTAGATTGGAAAAGATTAACTATATCACGCAGGAGAGTCTTGCTGGGAATATGTACGTGTCCATCAATCACGACAACGTACGGTGCGGTGCTGTTTTTGACTCCGGCGTTACGTCCCGATGAAGGTTTGCTGGTCGGGTTCTCCAGCAGTTTAAGAGATCCAAATCTTTTTTTATAGGACTCGACAATCTCGCGGGTCCTGTCTGTCGAGCCTCCATCAGCAACCACGATTTCCAATCGATCCATTGGGAAATCCTGTTGATATAACTGCTCTAAGGTTTGCCCTATATGTTTCTCTTCGTTGAGAACCGGCATTATCACAGCCAGGTCAAACCTGGATTTCTGAGATATCATTGTCACTATCCTCTGGCTTCAGGTCAATCCGAAAGCTTTTGTTAAAAAAGTCAGATGGTTGCCAGACAATCAACAATAACTAATTATTTTGATCAGGTTCAATCGCTAGTTTTTCGGAGTCAGTAACACTAAGAAGTTGATGATGTATTCGAAGGTTGAGATGGTTGAAAGGCGGTCTTGCCAGTAGCCGAGGAAAGTTGAGCCGCCAGGTCAGGTTTCTCAATTAACTCTATGATACGATCAGCCAGGGAATTATAGTCATTGATCGGTACAAGCAGACCATTGACACGATTTTCTATGATCGACGGAATATCACCAACATGAGTAGTCACAATCGGAAGGCCGGCGCTTATTGCCTCTAACATTGATAAAG
>Ga0164318_10003995_pt1 | contig 14077 bp, 18 predicted proteins | sample GuaBasSedimGuay9_FD_113734 | JGI IMG/M metagenome (GOLD analysis project Ga0164318, IMG submission 113734) | Subseafloor sediment microbial communities from Guaymas Basin, Gulf of California, Mexico - Guay9, Core 4571-4, 0-3 cm | ecosystem: Environmental > Aquatic > Marine > Hydrothermal vents...
TAAAAATTGAAAATAATATATTAATCATATTATTAATCATATTTTAATTAGGTGAATTTTAAATGAATTATACAATAATTGAAAATAAAAAATTCATAAACTTAACACCACATATAATTAATTTACTATATAATGATAAAGAAATCAAAATAAATCCGAGCGGAAAAATATTAAGACTCGAAGAAAAGAATAAAAATGATAATAATATAATTATCGAACGACGATATGAATTATCTGAAAACATCCCGCACGAAAAAGACTGTTATTATATAGTAAGTTCAATAGTTCAGTTCTTTAGCAAAAGAAATGACTTTGTGAGTCCCGATACGGGTTCAACAGCAATCAGAGATAAAGACGGACATATAAAAGCAGTCAAAAACTTTATTAAAATCAACACACTTTAATTTTTTTAATTTATTAATATCTTAATTTTATTATATTGTATTATATCATATATAATACATTATTATATATTAGAATAGAAATTTTGACTATAACTAAAAAATCGAAAAACAAACCAAAAATGACAACGATATATATGTTAAACAATTAATTTTTTAATGTCGTTCTTTTATCGTTCTTTTATCGTTCCTTTAAAAGAAATACTTTTTAAACATTAAAAAAAACATGTAAATAAATGTTGTAATGTTTCAATTAAATATAATTAAATTTAATTAAATATAATTAGACATTTTTTAACTATTTTTCGTTTTATTTATAGTGTATAATAAGAATTCAACAATATTTAGATAGAACATAGTTTTGCTTGCTTGCTTGCTAATACCAATATCTGTAATATAATATATATAATAATATACACAATAATATATGTTATAATTTGTAATGTAATATACACATATAGTATTCAATATAATGTATATTATACGTAAATATAGCATGACGCACTGCTATACCAAACACAAAAACTGAGAATCTGGTCGTAATTGCCGTTTTTTTAAATTCTTTTTTTTGCTGTCTTTCTTTTGCTATTTTTAGCAAAACAAGTTTCTGTTTTAAATTTTAAAACAGCGAGAATTTTTCAAAATATTTTCAAATTTAAATCCAGAGACCAAAAAATAGTTTAAAACAATTTGAAAAATTTGAACCTATTTTCAAATCTTTTTTAAATATTAAAATATGTGTTTAAATCGAAACATTTTTAAATGTTTGTGAGAATATTAACACATATTCAAAAAAAAATTTTAGGTGATGTCCAAATGTGTTTAATATGTAAAATAAATAAATCTGTAAAAAACCCACTCCCATTAAGAGTGGGTATTGAATTAGAAATGGATGTTGAAAAAAATGGAAGAAGTAACTACCACATTGGTTACGGTACTTTATGTAACCAAATGTGGTCAAGGTACTACCCAGATGGTACGCCTATTTCTGAATTTGTTACTGCACCAGCAACAACACCAGCAAATCTACTATTAGCTATCAAGCAAATAATAAAGTTTGGTTATGAAAACATTCAGTGGGACGCACTGAAAACTTATCATAGAGTCGAACGATCAAGTAATCATTATCATGTATCTATGACAAATACGACAATGACCCAACGACTGACAACCGACAATCTAAGCAAATATAAGAATTTTGCAATCGAATTATGTAGATTGCAACCTTTTTTAGCTAACATATCGACTAACACACCTTATTCTATATTTCTCAGTTATAGGTTCAACCCTAGGAACCTATATAATACTATTACATCGATACGGTGGATAAATAATACATTTAATACCATAAGTAACTTTGGATATAACGGACATAGTTATACAAGCATATCACCATCGCACAATAATCATGTTGAGATCAGAATGTTCGACACTCAAATTCATCCTATTGTTAACCTTGCTCTATATGTACTATTAAATGCAATATATATTAAAAAAATACAGAAATATCAATCAATTACTAAATTAGCTAGTAACAAACTAATAAAAGCAAACACATTGAAATCAACTGAGATTGACAAGGAGTACACATTTAACAACGGATATTTCCAAAACGAAACCAAACTCAAAATCAACGGCAGACTTTATTCTAGGGAAATTTACAATTATTCGATAATAAAATACTATGAAAACGAAATAAACGACATTTTGAACAAACAACCAACGATTTTGCGGTATTTAATCAAAAAAACAATCGATCTAATGAGCATAGGAATGCCGTTGAGTCAGTTCTTGCCCAGAATTGACTATGACGAAGGTTACGGCATAAAACGACACTTAGAAGATCAAACCGAAGACTTTTTACATCCAATTTCAACGTTTAAAACGTTGTTAAACGTCTTAGACGTTGAATCGTTTGACATAGAAAAAAAACAAGAACAATTAGAACAAAGACTTGTCAAAATCAACCCAAAAATAAATTACAAGCAAATTTTCAACGATTGCTTGATTTCAAACATTGAAAACGATGAAAACGATGAATTAACGATAACTAACGAAGTACTAAAGACAACGGAAGAGCAATTTTTACATAAAATTTCAGAAGTTGCTTCAATTTCGTTGTCTGAAGCAAAACATAGAGCAAGAACAAAGATATTTACGATAACACAACGAATTAACGACAACTATATCAATATTGTCTATAAAAAAAGAAAAATATTCGTAATGAAAGGAGAATTATAGGTGATAAAAATGGAAATAAAGGAAATAAAAATAAAAAGAGTTAAAAACTTGTCTAATTCTCAAATATATTTTCTAACAAAAAACAATATAATTCCAACGGATTGGATGGAGCTCAGAGAAAGAGTATATGTCATTACAAACGATGAAAATGAGATTGTTGGAACAATCTCTTTTGACAGAGCGGACGCCCTAATAAAAAGATTGTTCATAATAGAGAAATATCGAAGACAAGGATATGGAACAATGTTAGTACAACATTGTATAAACGTTGCTAAAATATTAAATTACAACACGATTTACACTTGGATCAAGACAGACAACGAAACAAGTCGAAATTTATTCGAAAAAATTGGATTCGCAGAGACGACAAGGTTTAACATGGACGAAGACAACAACGTAGTTTCGATAAAATACAAATATGTGATTTCTGGAGATGAATAAAATGTGCGGTATAGGTGCAATTTCGTTTAAATCAACCCAAAATCTAAAATCTCTCATTTATTCGTTGCTTGCTGCAATGCAGCAAGACGGAAGGGGGACACATGGAGCAGGATATTGCTACTACGACAGAAACAGTAAACAAATGGTTTTAGCAAAAGACACGGAATTATACAATCTAATAAACAACGACAACAACAACGTTTTTTCAGATAACGCTATTCTACACGTAAGAATGGCATCAGTTGGATCCGTAAGTCAAAAAAACGCACATCCTTTTGTCCACAACTCAAAGCTCGTTGCTATTTGCGGCAACGGGACAATGACGTTTCACTCACGGTATAAAGATGACAAATACGAATATACCAGCGATACTGACACAGAAACAATACTTACGGTCATCACAAACAACATAAATTTCAACAATAACTATTCTTACAAGGCAATTTCTAAAAAATTAACAAAATTAAACGAAAAACACGAATTTGACCATAATTTAGCTATTTTAACAAACAACTACATCGTTATAGCAAAATTCGGATACAATTCATTGTATCTGTACAATGTTCCAAAAGGTTACATAGTTACAACAAGTAAAATAGCTTTTTTAAGTTTAAGCAAAAGAACTGAAATTACGGAAGGAGAAATCATTTTTCTACGTAAAGGAAAAATGATCTACAAATACAAACAAAAGACAAGGACAAAAGCAAGCACAAGCAAATTAACCTACTATCAAAATGCATATTATAAATCGTCATATTATAAATCATATTTCAATAACGGAACAAGTAATATAAAACACTGTGAAAACTGTAAATACTATATTTATTACCCAGAACTACCATTACATTATTGTACGTTGAAAGACACTTACTTGACAAATAACAGAACTTGTAACAAGTTCGAGCAAGCAAACGACATAAAAACGGAGTACAATTATTTCGGTGGCGATCAAGGAATAACATGTAAACACTGCAAATATTATGACTACAACAACGATGAACACTATTGTAAACTAACGAAGAAAAAAATGTCAAATATACGTGTTTGCAACAAATTCACGTTAAGAACAATATTGAAAAACACATTAATCGATGAAGAAATAGACGAAGGCGATGACGACATTTGCCGTAAGTGTATTTATTACAACAATGACGATTTTTGCGAATTTTATCAAGAAACCATTGATTTACTAAAAGAAATTGAGTTCAGAAACGACAAAATTACAGAGTGCTCTGTTTTTGAAAGCATCAACGAAAACAACAACGAAAACGATGACGACAACAAAGATATTTGCAACAACTGCTATTATTACGATGACGAACATCACTACTGCGATTTTTTTCTACAAAATTTAGAAATCGTCAGAAAAATAGAATTTGGAAACGATGATATACAAAAATGCGATGCCTTTAAATCAATTGACAATTTTAAAAGATTTTGGAGAGTGTGAATATAAAAATGGACAACAAAAACAACAAAACAAAAAATTTTGCTAAAAATCCAGCAGGATTACCAGAATTCATTTTTGCTAACGATACAGAAAAAGTAAAACTGTTTACAAAATACGTTGTTTCCTTGATTGACAATGATACAAAAGAGAGCAAAAAGAAATTGACCAGAATTTTCATTAATTTAATCTCTTTGTTATACAAAAACGACAAGTTCAAACGTAATTTCTTTGCTAGAATGAAGGATTTTTTCGATGACGGCAAAGAAACAGAAATTCACACGCAGTACATTGAAGGACATTACAAATACCTAAAAAACGAAAAAGGAAAATTAGTTTCAACGATCAAGGAAAAAGGAGAAATATTGGAACAATTTGAAGTCGATGATATTAAACTGTATAACAAAATTTTACATAGATTTTTCTTGAAAAAATTTAGAGAATCTACTGATTTGGACAATTTTTATTCAATGTGTTTAATTGGTAGAGCTCTAACTAAAAACGAAGATCTGGACGATTTTTTTTCCAAAATATTTTAATTTACTATACTTACATATCTAATTTTTTTGTTTTTTTTAATATGTTTCTTTATGTGATGTCCTATTTTTTTATTATTTTTATGCGTAAAAACATATCAAATTTGTAAGTTTTTTTATTCTTAATATTTTTATATGTTTTAAGTAAAATAAAGAGAAATATTGAAAATTAAAACATTTTTTTCTGTACATTTTTTTATACAATAGAAAAAAAATATCGTTTTTACGCACAAAAACACCTTAAATTTTAATTTTTAATTTTTTATCAATGTTTTACATTGTTTCTGAAAAAGTCTAAAATTTTGATATTTAAATTGCTATTTGAGACAGCAGTGCGTCATCAAAATATGGGACATTTGGGACATTTAGGATATTTAGGATATGTTAAATTTATGTTAAATTACAAATTGAAATTTAATACAATCTTAAAGTAATTTTAGATTTTAAATATTTGTAAACATTATATAAAATATTTTATATATTTATCGTCTAAAATTTTCCGATATTAATAATTCTTTAATTTAATTGTTTAAAATTAAAAAAAATATATGTTTTTAAATAGATGACCAATTATTATGTAAATATTATTGTTAAACATTTAATTATTGTTGATATTGAAGAATGTATACATGTATAACTCCATATGGAGAAAAATATACAGATTTAAATATATTTTTCTCTTATATATATATAATATAATTTTATTGGAGTTATACATGTATACATAAACATCGTGTGACTAAAATCATTTTTGTAATTATGAAACATGACAATTAAATAAAATAAGAAAAATATTATAAAAAATAGGTTTCTATTTTTAAGCAAAAAATGGAGTACTATTTTTAGGCAAAAAACATTTAATAAATTGAAAAAAATTAAGTTTTAAAATTTTAGAAGTTATTTATTGCCTTTAATAGACATTGCCTTTATTACCTTTAATAAACTTTAAATATGCTTTTTTGTTTACTAGACAAGTAATTCCGTTCCAAAAAGTTTTTTCTGGATTTGAAATATCATATGTAATCCACTGTTCTTCTGGAACGCCTAATACACCTAATAGTTTCATGGCTTTTTCATATGCATCTGGGTCTAACTTCATAAAGGTATCTTTGCAGCTAGGTGGACATCCTTCAATAACTTTTTTGACAAATTCTTCAAAACATTTTGAACACATGTCGGCACCTTCTCCAGAAGAAATTGCCGTAAGCAATAGTTCTGATTTCATTATTTTTTTATGGCAAATATCACAAAAACCATAAAGGTATTCGTTTTCAGTCATTTTAATCACTTTTACTTTTGCTTTTTTTACTTTTTTTAATAAACGAAGGGAGACGTTTGAAACATCTGGCACAATATTTTCCGCATTGTTCCCATATCCAATATTCTGAACAAGGAACTAGAATAAAATGGACTATTGTTTTATTATAGCCACAACGTGGACATGACTCAGTTTCATGACATAAATCGTATTTATGTTCAAACCCTTCGTAAATTGTTTTTATTTTTTTTGTTTTCATTGTTTAACATCTTACTTTTTAATTTTGATATTATATTTTATGTGTTTTTATATTTATTTTTATATGGTATTTTAATGGTCTGTGTCTATTAATAATATAAAAACATGTTATAATTTATTTTCTAAATATTTTTTGAGTATAAACCTATGACATTTATTATTTCTTTCGATGCAAATTAAGCAGATGTTGTATTTTTTAGCGTATTTTAATATGTAATTAATATATTTTTGTCGTGTTGGAATTACAATTTCATTGTAATATTTTTTGACTGTTTCATAGTCAATTCTATATTTTGGTGGAACACCTAGATCTGGAAACCACTTATATTCAATTCCCACTTGATTTAAATACCATTTAAGGTTTTTTCCGTTGCAGTCCCATCCACCGTATCTATTGCCTGTATTGTTTCTTATGTCAAATACTATTTTTATATCGTTTTTTATACAAAATTGATACAATGTTTTAGATCTTAAATCTTCGTTGGATAACTTTTTAAGTCCAAATTCGTAAATTGTTATTTTTATCACCTTTTTTATAAATGTTTTTTGTATAATAAATATTAATGTTATTTATAATATAAATATTTTTACATTTTTTTCAATTTTTTTATATTGTTTTTTGGTAACATTGACAATATTTTTATATTTATTTTGATGTTTGATTTTAATGTAAAAATAAAAAAAATGAAAATTAAAAGGACGATAATATTGGTAAATAAAAAAAATATTGGAAATAGTGAATTATCTTGGTGTAAAAAATTATATGACGAATTGGAACCAGATGAGCTTGATGAATTATTTAAAATAACAGAATCATTTGAAGATTTTAGGTTTAAATTTGTAGACGTTCTTAACGAATTGAGAGAAAAAGGTTCGCCCGCGTTTGTTAAATTAAAGCCAAAATTAGATAAATTAGAATCTGTTGAACAAAAATTCGCCGAAATTATAAAAAATAAAATATTATTTCCTAAAAAAGTGTCGGCAAATAATATTTGTAAATTTATGGACGATATTAAATTGTTGCAAGGAGATATAGTAGATGAAATTGGAAAATTAAAAATACGTGAATCGTTAGGTTTTCGTGAATTGACTCCGTTAGAAGAATTTGTTAGAAAAAAACTTTTAGGAATTTAGCAAGCAACGAAACGTAATTTTTGTTTTATATGATTATATTTTTTATGTTATTTTAAATGTTTATATAGGTGTTTATTTATATCAATGTTTATAAAAGTGTTTAAAGTGACAAAAATTTTTTAAGTATATTTGTATTATATGAAATTGTAAAATTAAAAATTAGAAAAAGTAGAATAATATTAAAAATATTAGTGATAGTAATGATATTGCGTTTAAGTATTCTATACCATTGGTCATATAAAAATTTTTTCATAGAAAACTCTAATTTTTTTGAGATATTTTTTGAAAGTTTATATTTATTAACTTGTTTTTTTGTAGTACAATGTTTTTTATATTTAAAACGATGTCTTGGGTGGTCGTCAATTGTCTAATTCGAATAGAAACGATAATGAAAACGATAATGATAATATAAACGAAGAAATGAATGAAAGAGTTAGGCAAATAATTAGATATGTAAATGAAAGAACACAAAATAGAAATGGACAAGAACAAGATTGGACAACGATAAGAATACGAAAAGGACAAAAAAATAAAATTACTCAAATGAAAAATGTAATTGAAAATGTAACTAATACCAGAATAAGTAATAGCTTTATTTTAGATATTTTATTAGAAACGGCAAATTATGACCAAATAAGACAATTAATAACACAAACAAATGTGTCTAATTTGTTAAAGGGGACTGATGCAGCAATAAATAAAATAAACACAATGTTAAAAATATACAGAGACGAAATAAGAAGAATTGTTCCAAAAAAGTTATTGACGGAATGGTATTTATGTATATGTGAAAGACAAAATAAAGCTTACAAAAATTTTGTTATTACAACAAATTATATACCAAGTTGTTTCGATTTTTCAGATATTGATTTGTTGTTCAATTTAGTTGAAAGTTGGTATAATGGTGGTGATATAAAACGATATTTAAAAAATAAGATTATGAAAAAAGCAGAAAAATATTATTTATATCTTATGTTATTTGAAAATGCTATTAAGCAAAAAACAAGGAACGACATTAATAATGTTAATTTAAATAATTTAGAAAGTTAAAAAAATTATGTAAGTGATATAAATGGTAAAAGAATATTATGTTATATCTGGAAATGTAAGATACGTATATAAAGCAAAAAATTATAGAGAAGCTGTTGTTAAATTTTTCTTAGATGTTCGAAATAATTTGATAAATTCAAATTATGTACGACAAGTAATATTTGTACACGATAAAAACGAGACCATTGAAAAAGCAATTGTTTTAAGGACAGCACCAGTTTTATATAAATTGGGGTTTTTGACATGGGACGAATATAGAGAAAATATTGATTTAATTGGACTAGGAAATGTGTCTGTTAAAGAAATGGAAGATTGGGCAAATGAAGATTATAAATCATTGTTTGAGTGATTAATATGAAATTGATATTAAAGAAAACAATAAGTGTAATTTCAGGGTGGTTTGTTTCAATTCCCTTTTTTTATCTACCAATTTCGCCCTTTTTTCAGTCGGTTTTGCTTTGTATTTTTTTTATTTTTTATTATACTTTACTCGATAAGTTATTTCAAAAAATTGAAAAAAAATCGAGGTGATTAATTAATGGAAATGGAAGATATAGATAAGTTAGATGAAGATGAAAAAATTTTGTTATTAAAAATGTTAATGAGAGACATTAGGGAGAGTTGGAGTACTCCCAAAGGTCGTATAAAAGCAATTATTCATTTATGTGGTACAATTAAGACTTTACCGACACAATTTCTTGATGCTGTTATGAATAATGCAATAGCGTTCGATGGACATTTTATAGACGGAAGAGTATTCAGAGATGGACAAATGTATTTAGACGAAGAGATTGTTAATAGTCTTGGATTGCCCGAGGGAATGAAATATGGCGTATCGGGAAATCTTGCTAAACTTTTTGGTGCAAAAAACAAAAAAACATCGTATAAATATCGTGGGACTTATGTTGAAATAGAACAATGGTGTAAACTACCAGATAAATTTCGTCCAAGAAGTGATACATTTAAATTTTTATGTAAATACTATTTAGAAAATCCAGAATGGTTATTCGATGATTATGGTGATGAAGAATGAAAATAGATTTTTTAGAATTTTTTAAAGTAATTTATAAAGAAGATTATAAATTTTTTACTCAGACAAGGTGTCCAATTTTTATTTTAAACGAAAAAATAGATGAAATTGAGTACGATAAAGAAAATTATATAAAAGAATATGAAAGATATGTTAAAATGAGAAACAAGACAATTGATCTAGGTCGTTTTCATTTTCCGACTGGCGAATCAACACATTGGTTGACATGGAATATACAAAGTCATATGCTTACAGTAGCTAAATTTTTATTTGCTAGATATTGTGGTTACAAAAATGGTTATACTATACCCGAAATTAATGAATTATTAATTAGATTTTGTGATAATGTTTTAGATATTGCATATAGTTTCAATAAACTTAAAAAAAGATTAGAAAAAAAAGGAGGTGAAAAGAAACGAATAAAGAAGAAGAGATAATTATGGAAATACATAATATGAAACGAGAGATAAAACAATTAGTATTAACATCTTCGATTGTTTTAATATTATTAATAATTCAAATAGATTTATTATTTTATTATTTTATTATTTAATTGAATAATGAAATAAAAGAGGTTTATAAAAATTGAACATAAATTCGATGAATTTAGAAGATTTTTTCCGTTATGTAAACATTTTTTATGTTAAAGAAAATTTAAAAGATAAAATACTTAAAGAGATTCCGTTTTTTGACGACAAAATTTATCTTGAACGTAATAATATAATCGAGTTTTTTAGATATTTTCTAAAAGTGATGTGTAATATAGACAAAGAAAATTGGAACGATGGACATCGAGAGATAATATTTTTCTTAGAAAGTATTTACATAGATTTCGAGAGAGAAGATGAGCGAATAATAAAATATATTAATAATTATCTACAAAATTTAGAAAATAATTATTCTTCAAAAAGTGTTAAAAAAGAATTTAAAAGATACAAAAGGAACTATAAAAAATTATCACGAAAATTTTTAAGGCAAATTAGGTATAACATTAAAAAATTGGAGAAATGAGAAATAATGAAGATAAAAAATAAACAAGATTGTCATTTTAAGATATATCGATATTGCTACTTGAAAAACCGACCAAAAGAAAACAGTAAAAAATGTAAAAATTGTTTATTGTCTACAATAGCAGGTGAATTATATCTTATAAAAAAAATATTGGAAAAAGAACGGAAAAAAAACGGGTGTGAATATAATGAATGAAGAAATTAAATTTACGAGTTTAAAAACTTTGGATTTAGAATCTTTTATACATTATTTTAATTTGTTTATTGCAAAAGAACGACTTAAAAAAATGGTAGAAGATAAAATGCCGATGTTTATTGATACAGATTCAATTATTGCCGATGATGTGTTTGTTTTCATAAAATTTATAGAAGAGTTGTTGCCGACCGATTCTTTTTTTTGGAATGGTGGTTGGAAAAAAAATGTTAATAATGTTATTTTTTATTTTGAAAATTTGTTATCTGATTTTAAATCACTAGAACAAGGTACTTTGTTATATTTTTTAAATTATGTTGGTCAAATGAAAGAACAAAAACGAGAAACAGAAACAATGATAGAAGAATATGGAAAATTAGCACAAAAGTTTTTATCTATGACAAGTCAAATTGTTAATAATTTAAAAAATAGTTTAAAAAAAGAAACAGAAAAGGGAGTGAAAAATAAGGAGTGAAAAATAAATGAATTTTACTAAAGTTGATGATATTAGAAATAAGGTGTTAAAAGGAAATGTTTTAGATGTTATTAAAGAAATACCTAGTGAATCTATTGATGTCATAATAACTAGTCCGCCGTATTGGTCATTGAGGAATTATGACGTTGAAGATGTTTTAATTGGTGGCGATGTAAATTGTAAACATATGCTTGATAGTAATTTAACATGTAAAATTTGTAAAGGTTGGTTTGGACAAATTGGTTTGGAACCAACGTTAGATTTATACATTGAACATATGTTATTAATTACAAAGGAACTAAAACGAGTTCTTAAAAACACGGGATTAATGTTTTGGGTACACAACGATTGTTATAATAGTGGTGGTAAATTTGTTACACTAAACGAAAGAATGCAAAAATTGGCGGGAAAAGAAAAATCTAAGTCTAAGTATTTATCAATTATAAGACCAAGTATTACTTCTAAAAATATTCCAAATAAATCACAATGTTTACAAAATTTTAGGTTGATAATTAAAATGATCGATAAACAAAATTGGATATTGAGAAATGTTATAATTTGGTATAAGCCAAATAGTATGCCAGATTCTACTAGAGATAGGTTGACCAATGTTTTTGAATATGTTTTTATGTTAACAAAAGCAGAGAAATATTTTTTTAATTTGGACGCAATTAGATCGCCATATAAAAAAACAACATTAAAAAGAGTAAGATATTATTCTAATAAATTTTCAAGTACGAAAAATGGAGTTAAATTAGGAAAAGGTGTGACTAATGGTGGTGTTCCAGTTTGGATTAATTTAAACGAATTAGGAAAAAATCCAGGTAACTTATGGTCTATTGCAACACACCCGTTTCATGATGCTCATTTTGCTGTTTTTCCAGAACAATTGGTCGAACCAATGATACGGGTTGGTTGTCCTAAATTTATTTGTCGTAAATGTGGTTTTATTAAAAATTGGAATGGTAAAATTGTTCAAAATAAAGCAGAATGTAATTGTAAAATAGAAAATAAATGGAAGCCAGGAATTATATTAGACCCTTTTTTTGGTACGGGAACCGTTGGAGTTGTTGCAAAAAAATTGGGAAGAGATTTCGTTGGTATTGAATTAAGTGATAAATATATCAAAATGGCAAATAAAAGATTGTATCAATATAAAAATCAAATAACATTAGACCATTTTTTCAGCAGAAATGTTAAAAGGAGTTGTATTAAAGTTGAATAAAATTAATGATAGTGGTATTAAACATATTACATATTATAATAAAAATTCAGTTGCTGTTAAGACAACAAAGAATTGGAAAATAGACGATACTTTTTATCCGTTTTTTTATTGTATATGTAATAAAGAATCAGATTTAATTAAAACATATAAACGACTCGGATATATACATGATTTAAAATATGTTAAAAGAAAGATTTTATGGCAATCTCCTAAACAATATAAAACTTTTTTAAAAATTTATTTAAAATCTCCTTCAATGGTATCTAAATTGGGCGGTATTTTTAGTGAAAAATATCCAGTATTTTCGTCAGATATTCCTTATTTATTTAATTATTTATTTACAAAAAAAGCGTATATATATAATGGCATTAACGAACTAAATACCGTAATTTTTGATGTAGAATGTGATACTAAATATAATATTCCGTTTCTTATATGTGCTTATTTTGGAACGTTTAATTTAACGACATTTAAGTTTATAAAAAAAGACGAAATTGTATATGATGGTACGCCAATCGATAATGTTGAAAAATTTTTAAAAGATGTCAAAGTTAGAAATATCGATCTTGCGGTTGGACATAATGTTTCGTTTGATTGGAAAACAATTATTGAATATGCTAAACAAGCAAATATTAAGACACCCAAAGAAAAGACGGCAAAAGTCTATCAAGGTGCTTTTCATGGTAGTAGTTTGTATATACCTAAATATATACAAACATTTGATACGCTATTGGCAATTGGCATTTCTATACCACGACCTGTTTCACATAACTTAAAATATATCGTATCTGACTTGAAATTAAGGGGATGGAAAGATAGAATTTATATAAATGGTAAAGATATATATAACCAATGGAAAATAAATAGAAATAATGTGATACAATATTGTTTAGATGATGTTGAAGATACTAAATTGTTGTTAGAATATTTATCTCCTTCTTGTTTTATACCAGCTAAAAAAGCAGGCATTTCTGTAGAACAAGTTTTAATTTCTGGTATAAAGTCAATTTGGGAAATATTAATGATGCGAGAATGTATAAAAAGAGACATTATCATTCCACATTATGAAAATAAAGCAATTAGTAGAGAAAAGAAATATTCTAATCCTTTTATTAAAAATAAAAAATATAATAATCTTGGCAAAGCAAAAGGTGGATTAATATCTTCTGTTGAATCTAAATATATTAATATGGTCTTGAAAGATGTTTTTAATGTTGATGTTACGTCCGATTTTCCTAATATAACTTTACAGTATAATATTTCTCCAGAAACAGTAGTTGTCGGAAAAGGAAAGAATGTGGTTAATTTAGAATTTGAAAGGGGAAATGTCGATGTTATCGTTATAAATGTAGAAAAAGGCATTCTTCCAGAAATATTA